>Ga0163109_10004860_pt1 | contig 10170 bp, 21 predicted proteins | sample CRUFie1St13metaG_FD_108704 | JGI IMG/M metagenome (GOLD analysis project Ga0163109, IMG submission 108704) | Marine microbial communities from the Costa Rica Dome - CRUD Field 142mm St13 metaG | ecosystem: Environmental > Aquatic > Marine > Oceanic > Photic zone | place: Costa Rica: the Eastern... | reverse complement strand
GGAGTGATAATGAGTTTTATAGACACAACTTATTACACAGAAAATAAAAAACAAGTAGCAGACATTAAGAGAGAATTTAGAAACTCTCTTAAAGAACGAGAAGACTATCAGTCATTACAGTTAAACTCTAGTGATTTTGATTATGACTTTTCATCTACTAGCTTACATATCGAAACACAGGGAACTCACGAGAGCGACCAAGATAGAGTGAGAATAAATGCTTCATTAATTCTTGATGATACATTTACGCTTACTATCGATAGTAAAAATGACTACTTTAATAAAGATAATCACTTTACTTTATTTATGGATAACGAGATAAGACTCCAATTAATTGAAGCTCTTAGTAATGTTGTTATTCATAAAGCTGAAGAAGAATAATGATAGAGTCAATTATTATCTCAGTTGTTGTTGTAACATTTTTTCTAGGGGGAGATTATTCTCCCCTTAGTATCTTTAAATGGTACAGAACATTTATTAAGAGTATAGGATTATAAAGATTAGCCACCTAGCAGAAATGTTAGGTGGCTTTTTTTTTGTTCTTATAATCCAACCGGGACCGTTGTCACGGCCCTACGGGATGTTCCAGCTCCGCTGGGTGCCCTTTGGGATGTGACTCTACGAGTTAGACCTGCGGAGCAGGTAAAACCCGGTCGAGCTGGAAGGTCGTCAAAATGTGAATGTAAAGTTTAGATTTAGATATTTTTTCACAATCTTGGGGACTTTGTGAAATATAATTCACAAGCATATAGACATTGTGAATGTATAAATATACATAGCATGTATAAAAAAATTAATCTAAAAACTTGCATATAAAAATAAAATAGCTATCCTAGAAGGTATGAAATTGAAAATAAAAAAACTAACCGAAAACACAAGAAATATACTATATATGGCTTGTGAAGTAGGAAGTGAAAGAACTGTAATTTATCTACATGGCGTTAGCAAAACTACAGGCGAAAATCAATGGTACGAAACTAAAGTAGATTATGCCGAAAGTACAGCTAAGAAATATGTAGGACATGGACAGTATAAATTAGTAGTAAGACATATTACTAAATCTAGTTTTACAGATTGGATTTAGAGAAAGGTAAAACTATCCCCCCGAAAGGGGGGATTTTTTTTGTCCAAAATGGACCCGCTTGCGGGACCCTTCGGGATGTCCTCCTCCGGAGGAGGTCCCGATTTGATGACCTATTTGCAAATAAAATTTTTTCCCTTTTTTTTACATTTTTAGTTGCATACTTTTAGATTATGTGTATTATATATAGTGTACTTATTGATTACAGAGAGGAAAAACTAATATGAATAAATACGAGCGAGTTTATAACTGGACAATGGTAGAGCTTGATAGAACTATCAATGACTACCCAATTGACCAAAACATTAAAGATTGGTTGAAAATGCTAAAAGGTAGCATGGAGTACAACCTAAACAAAGAGATTTAATCATCTCCTTTCGGTTAGTCAGCGTTTGAGGGACTTTGTTCCCTCATTCGTTGTATCCAAACGGGACCCGCGGAGCGGTCCCTGACGGGATGTCCCCTGCGGGGTGCAAGTAGGATTTCTCCTACTCACACACACAATGATTAACATTGTGTTTGCATGGCTTATGTAAAAGCTCATGCCCACGAGTTTTGGGAGCAAGTGCTTTACAAAGTTTGCAGTATGCCCATTTAACAGGGCTATTTGCATATTTGTTCATTTCCACCTCCTTACTTAATATATGGATATTTAATTTAAAATCTTCCGGTATAAATATAAAAATGTTATTCTTAATATATAAAACTAAATAAAGGAGAAATATGTTTGTATTTGATGAATTGGCTAATAATTATATCTATGATTTAGAGCGTATGGATATTCCAGATTATCCTCTGGAAACTTCGTATTCTCAAATCGATTATTGGATTTGTGAATCCTGTGGTGTTCTTCATACTTATTCTGATGGGGAAAAATATTGGATTTCTACTGATTTCAATTCCTTTGAAGGCAATATTGAAACTCGCATGTGCGAGTCTAATTGTCGCGACTCATGGTATATGGGTTAATTAATTAGGGGGCGAAAGCCCCCTTTTTTTTATCCAAGTTGGACCGGCGTAGCCGGGCCCTCTGGGATGTCCGCACCGCGTCCCGTGTGTATTATCTGAATAAAAATATCTAAAATGAGTTGCATAAAAATTTTAATCTAGTATATTTAAGAGTGGTTAGAGAAAGGAAACTACATTGATAGAAATAACTAAAGAGGTCGCTAGAAAATTTTTTGAGATAGAGCCTCGCCAAGAACTAATACTTGATAATGGTCATGCTATATGGTCATTAGAAAGTTATTTAAAAGATGGAGCGTTTGTTGAATTGAAGAAAGAAGACATTCAGCACCTAGAAATGACACATGTCAGCGGAGATGATTATAAAGATACAATCTTTAGTCATGAAACAGGAGAGCCAATGGAATCTCTTACAGGAATTGACAATAAAGATTTCTTGATTTGGTTTGCAGAGCAAATCGGAGCAGACATCTCTTATGCGTTTACTTTTTTCGGTAGAGGTAAAATGGCTCAGTTTATGTGTGTACAAATTTTTGACAAGCTAGAGCAAATCGCTGAGTTTACAGAAGAAGAAACTAAAGAGGTTGAGGAGAGAGCTAAAAAGCTTTTAGATAAATAGTTCAAAAACAACTAAGCGGGTTTTATGAGGACTCGCTTTTTTGTTATCCAATTTGGACACGCGGAGCGGATGTGAGCCTCCCGGCGGGGGTCATTTTTGTATAATTTTTTTAGAAATTGAGTTGCAATCTAAATTATTTCATCTAAAATACAGAGTATGAAAATTAAAGATAGAATAGAAAAATTACATAAAGATATTGAAACATTTGTTAACAATGGAGAATATGAAAATTACTTAAAATTTCTTAGTAAGTTTTGGAGTAGGTCAGCATATAACCAAGCGTTAATTTATATATATAAAGAACATGCGTCTTTTGTTATGGGTTATAAACAATGGATAGAAAAATTTAATAGAATACCTGTTGCGTGTACTGTTTGCAGAAGTCAAAAGAATAAAGATTGCACATGCAAAGAGCGTAAAGCACCGATAAGAATTCCACAACTTGCCCCTATTCCTTATAAAAATAAAGATGATGAGGATAAAATTTGGTTTAAAGAAGTATATGTTTTTGATGTAGCAGATACAGAGCCAATAGAGGGTTTACCATTAAAACCATTAGAAAAAATAGCAAAACCATTATTAGATGACTTAGATAATTTTAATACTTTAGAATCAGCACTAATAGAAATAATTAATGAAAATGGTTTTTCTTTTAGATACGATACATGGGATAGCGAGTTTTTAAATGGTTGGTGTAATTATACACTTAAAGAAATTGTTGTACATGATGAGAGAGCAGAGAGCCAAAAAATTAAAACTATGATTCATGAAATTGGACACATGTTCGCACACGACATAGAAAAATTAGGGGACATGAAAAAACCTAAAGGACATGTTGAAGCAGAAGCAGAGTCTATAGCGTATGTAGTAGCTAATCATTATGGATTAGATACAAGTAATTATTCTATTGGATATGTTGCAGGGTGGACAGGTGGAGGAGATGAAACCACCTTAAAAGATACTATTCAAACTGTCAGCAAAAATGCAAAAATGATAATAGACATGTTAGGAGGGAAAATTGATAATAGTTCTGATACGAACGCTTAAAGATATTTTAGTTAAGTAATTAAAGAGTGGGGGGAAACCCCCATTTTTTTTATCCAAATCGCACCCCCCACGGAGTGGGCCCTTCGGGATATCGCCCTTCTAGGGGTCCCGCTGGGATTATAAAAAATAAAGGATTCCTTTGTTATCCAAGTTACCTTAAGGAGGAAAAGAGGTTGCCGGGAATCCTTACAGAGAACTTCGATTGGTGTTAGGGTTGCAACTAGAGTTTTCACTCTCCACTCTGTGCAGGTAGTTTCCGATAAGCGCTCTATGAACAGTGCTGAAAGTTAGGACAGTGACAGAGCCTTAGGATGTCAGCTGGACAGACTTCAAGCATAAGCAGGAAGATTCTTTTCGAGACTATGGACACTTTACGAGCCACCTCTCAAAATCCTCTGTAAGGATTCTTTTCTTTATTTATCAAAAAGCCAATACTATAAATATACACTATGTGCAGAATAATGCAACTCAAAATCCAACTTTTTTTATCTTTTTTTATACATACAATGTATATTTCCAAACGGGACCGCGCTCCGCGAGGGACTCCACTCCGTGAGGGTCCGGGTTGGGTGGCTTATTTGCAAATATAAATTTTTCCTATTTTTTAGTTGCAATACAATCTAAAAGTGCTAATCTAAACATTATGAGAAAACATAAAGAACAAAAAAACGAAAGAGGACATAGAAAGTTAGTCAAAGTAAATTTAGAAGATGTAGAGAATCTAAATAGACAACAGAGAAGAGCCTTAAAAAGTAAAAAACAAAGTCGTTATCGTGGGTTAACAAGACCAACTGATAATGGAGTAGCTAATGGAGGTAAAAAAAGATATGGATAAATTATTAGGTTATACCGATTGGGTATGGGATGAATCTGAATTACCAGAAGATAGTAGTGAGTGGGATTATGAGGATTATGCAATATCGCAGTCTAACTTACTAGCAGAACTTAGTGCAACACTTTCAAGTCCGGGAAGTATGGATAACCATTGGGATTATGGAATAGCAGTAGGTTATGTCGGTTGGATGAACTCATTTGGACAAACTGAAGTCAAAGAAGTAGATAGTGTCTTCTTAAAGTATATGGTATTTGACACACTTAATGATTCACACATGATTGCTAAGTTAGATTTTAGCAAGGTAGAAAGTGGAGTCATAACTTTAACTAGAAGTCATCACGATAGACCAATGGGAGAAACTATATATCTGTTTAGATGTGAAGAGGACCAAGAGATGTTAGATGAAGAACAAGTATTAACTAAATTAAAAGAGTTAGGATTGGATGAAGAAGAATGAAAAAATATATAAAAGAAGAATTAGAAACTTTACAATATTACATAGATGAAGGATTATTTGAGTATGATAGTGAAAAAGATATGACTTTAGGATATGTTGATATGACTGCTGAAGAAGTAATTGAAAAGATTAGAAAATGGGATTTTTCTCCATTAGATAATTTAATAAGACACTATTCAAGATTAGAACTACTAAAAGAATTAGAAAGAGAGGAGAACTAATATGCCGATTCAATTAATAGTCTATATGATACTCATGGGTATTGGACTGCTAACTGTAATGAGTGGGTTAGCAATAGCTTGGATAAAAGCTGAAGAATACTTTATGAATAAGTAAGTTTAATAATGGGTAGGTTTTTTTAGTTTCCCTACCCATTTTCCAAGTCGCACCGTCCACGGGGGTGGGCTCCGTCCCGGAGGGTCCCGATTGTATCTGATATCTCCAATCTAAAAAAAATATCAAAAATAGGTTGCATAAATATTTCAATCTGTTATATTTAAATTATGAAAAATAATAAAAAACAACTATACAATTACAAAATGAATAATGTTGATGTAGCTTTGGGCTTAATAGACAACACAGACAATGTTGAATTAAGTGATGAGCTTATGACTTATCAAATGCGATTAATTAGAGAAATAGAAACATTTTATGATATGGTAGAAAAAGAGGAGGAAGAATGAGGCCAAGAACATCATACAAAATAACAGACCTAGCCGATTGGTTAGCAAAATATGATGAGATTCATAAAGCGGGAACAATGAGAGAGCCATACGATTACGAAACATGGAAGCTCATTGTAGAAAATGTTTGCCTAGATTACGCTGACGCTATGGGGTATAAGTCATGAGAGAAATTAAAAATGCTCATGATTTAGCAAAGGTTTGGAGTGATGGCTCATTAATAAACGAAAAAGCTATAGAAGATAATTTAGAGTTAATCACAGAAATCTTAAAAGGTACAATCTACGAAATCAAGGAGGAGGAATAATGGATATTGTAGATATGAGTACAGGTAAAACTGTAACAACAACACCGGAAGAATTTATGAAATGGATTCAACCGAATATTGATGAATACAAAAAGCTACAGGAAAGGATAGCTTCTTACGAGGAGGAATAGTAAATTCCAACTCGGACACCCGCCCGCGGGGGAAGTCCGTCCCGGAGGGTGGCGAGTGTATTGTCCATTTACAACTAATATTTAATCCTAATTTTTAGTCCTAATTTTTGACATAACTTTTTAGATGTAGTAATGTAGATAACAGTATAAATAAATTAGAGAAAGGACAGAGATGTCACATTTTACTTGCTTGGTAGTCTTACCGAAAGAGGGACTACAAAGATATGAAAACGAAAAAGAACACAGTGGAAAAGATGAGTGGCAAAACGCCTATAATCATCAATGGTACCACCCTAAGTTAGAAGAAGCTATGGCTCCTTATAACGAACAACCCGAACACCCAAGCGACTATCTTGAAAGACAGGTTGATTACAATGAAACTGCTTCAAAGGTATATTCAAGTTACTTAAAGAAACAATGGGATTACTTAGCAGATGAATTTGCAGAAGTGAAAACTAGGGTTGAAAAAATGGAGCGAAATGCAAGTGTAGTTGATAGAGAAGCAGAGGGTGGATTTAGAAAATACACAGAGAGCGAGATAGCTACAAGACTAGAGCCATTTGAAAAACTATATCAAATTATGGCTAGTGAGAGCTTCAGCTTAAATAATAAAGAAGACTTAGAACTATTTACACAATTATTTTGTTATTCAGATGAGATTGAGTTTGATGAAATAGGTAATGTAAGTGATGTCTTTTACTCAAATCCTTATGCAAAATGGGATTGGTGGGTAGTCGGTGGGCGTTGGCGTAATATGGGCGACAATGGTTTATTCACAGACATAAGTGTATTCAGTGATGAAAAAAAGATACCTTATTGGAAAGAAGAAATACCTTTTAAACTACACCAAATAGAAAAAGAACTTGGTATAGAAGAAAGTAAGAAAGACTTATCACAAGAAGAGTATGATGAATACATCACAGACTATATTGCTAGTGGTAACCCTATCGTAAGATTTTATGATACATCAAATGGAACAGGCGAGAACGCAGTACCAAGTGAGTATTATGATAAAAAAGACTTACTAACAGAAGTTACTCGTAAGAAAGAAAGTGTATGGGCTATGCTTTTCCCCGAAGAGGGTTGGATAGAAGCAGGGGAAATGGGTTGGTTTGGAACTTCTAGTTTAGATTACCTAGACTTAGGCGAAACAGAACAAGCTAAACAAGACCAATACGCACTTACAGATAACTTAATAGAGAAGTATAAGGATACACATATCGGCTTAATTGTTGATTGTCATATCTAAGGATTAACAAAGGGCAGGGTTTTTTTAGTTTTCCCCTGTCCTTTCCCCTTTCCAAGTTGCACCCGCGGAGCGGGCACCCCCATGGTGGGGCAGTTCCCCCCGGAGGGTCCAACCTGTATACCTCATTTCCAACGCTCATTTAATCCTATTTTTTAATCCTAATTTTTAGAAAATACTTGGCTTATATTTTTAGATGTGATATATTTAATTAAGAAATATAGAGAAAGGATACTAATGTATCAAATAAAACAAATTGGTAGTTGTGGAGTGGACTCGGGACAATTATTTATAATCGACCCTTGTTACATAAAACACACCGAGCAAGGAAACGGACAATATAATCTTGATTGGAAAGAGCAAGTTGTCGGAGTAAGCGAAGAGGGTATAACTGAATTAAGGCGTATCCCTATCGCTAAAAACGACCCAACTCTCGATAACGAGAAAAACTTTTACACAAAAGTCTGTGAAGCTAATGATGACAAAGGATTCGCAGAAGTAGAAGGTGGAGTGGTAGTACATACAACTCATGGGGACGGGAATTATCCTATCGAAGGAATATTTGACGGGGATACTCTTGTCGGCATGTTTGTAGCTTTCACAGATAATGTTGAGATTGAAGCTACTTACTCAAGAGAGGAGTGGTAATGAGTTACTACGAAGCAAACAAAGATGTTTGTCAAAAAGTAGCAGAAGAGCTTGTGAAAAATAAAAAGGTGGATTTAATCGCCTACTATTTATCAATTGCTTTTGAAGAAGACCAACATACTTATATGAACGACTTGGCTTGGGTTTATGACAGAGCGACATCTAAAACTGATTATTACGGTTACGGGTGGAGTGATGAAAAAATCCAATACTTAGAGAAACATATTAGGGAAATGATTGAGATTGATGACTCTGACATATTACAGTTCGAGTCAATCTTTGGAGAAGAACGCCCGGAGATTTTTGAAAGGGAGATGTATTAATGGATATTTGCGAGGAGAAAGTTGTCAGTCGGTGGACTATGAAGCAGGAAATCTTGGAGAATCTTGACAAAGAGGAACTAAAAGAATCTGCCCACCCGGAGGACTACATGAGGGAGATTGTTGACAGTCTTGTCCCTGTTTATAATGCAGAGCTGATTGATATGGCTTGTCATTATTCTGGGGAAGAATATTGGGATATCTGGTTAAATAATGAATTTGGAGGCGAAACACCTTTGGATATCTTACGAGGCAACATATTTGCCCTGTATCACAACTTCGCTATCGAAGTATTAAGAGAGATAGAGGAGGAGGAATAATATGGGACACTTTGAGGTCTTGATGGACAGAGTTGAAAAGAATAGAAGCGACTCTATGTTCTATCGAAGTAGCGACCACGAGCCTTTGCTCGTGGCTACCTACAAGGGACGGAAGTGGGTTATCTACCCTATGGGGGAGGTTAGCTTAAGTTATAAAGGCAATAGGTACTACTGTCTGAGCGAGTGTAGTGATATCAAAACAGATGAAGAACTAGGCAAGGCATTAGATAATGGCGAACTAGATGTATTTATGAATAATTGGTATGAGATAAGACCTGTCGAGCAAGAAAATTGGAAATTTGTTGAAATGGGTTTATATGATGATGTCTATGGCGACCCTTATGAACTAGACAAGCACACACTAGACTACCATTTAGAGTGTGAGGCGACCTATGGGTAATCCAAATTGGACACCCGGAGGTCGGGGGACTGTGCAGTCTGTTTTAGTTCTCAATCTGAACAAGATTTCAATCCTAAATTTTTTAGATGTGTATAATAAGATAATGAATATAGAGGAGGTGGATAATGTCTAACATTTCAGTTGGAAAGATAGTGGCTTCACAACCACCCACAAAGGTATATAGACCTGTAAGTGGAAGTAAGTATGATGAAGCTATCAATACTGCAATTGCTAATACCGGTACATGGTTTGAAGTTGCAAAATGTCCTGTTGAAAATCGTGACTCAATGTACTCAACTGCGTCAGCTCTTAGAGGTGGTCGACTCGGTAATATACCGGACGGTGTTGAGTTGGAGATAATGTGTCGTAGAATCGACAATGAAATAGTGATGTTTATGAGGAGCAGGTAAAATGATAGTAGCATTAATAAGGACGATTATTGAATTGCTTGGTGGTAAAAAGAAGAGATAATCGTAGCTAAAGGTTTGCCCCCTAGTCCTCCTTTCGCCCTATGACCTCTCGAGGTTATGGCTAAGACGGTATCCGTACAACTGTCTTACTCAGAGTGAGGGAGTTTTTCGCTAGGGGGCTTCTTTCTTTCCAAATTGGACCTCCCGGGGGGTATCCCAGTAGGGAACATCAGTCCTAATTTCAATGCTAGTTCCATGAATCCGAGATTGACAAGCAGTTTTCACAACTGCGACCACCTAATTGTAGCCACCTATGAAGTGTCCAAAAAAATAGGATTAATTTTCGGGGCTTAAATGAGGACTATTAGGGGACTTTCGCCCCCCTCTAGCCATACAGAGAAAGGAGACTATTAACTTAGACTACATATCGAATGTAGATTGAGCGAATAGACTCACATTATTATTTTATCTTGCGATAAATCTATTACTAAAAAAATAGGATTAATTTTTGGGTTGCAAATGGGGATTATCCGTACAGGGCAGGTGGTCAATGAGGACACCTATGGCTAATACCCCTAACTTTCTTAATAAGTTTATGAAACCTGCCCTACCAATAATTGTAGAGCATGAATCCTATCTTCCTTATCTAACCTCTTTCCAAGTAGCATTGTCTATTTTTCTACGACTTATGCTTCTTTTT
>Ga0163109_10004859_pt1 | contig 10171 bp, 11 predicted proteins | sample CRUFie1St13metaG_FD_108704 | JGI IMG/M metagenome (GOLD analysis project Ga0163109, IMG submission 108704) | Marine microbial communities from the Costa Rica Dome - CRUD Field 142mm St13 metaG | ecosystem: Environmental > Aquatic > Marine > Oceanic > Photic zone | place: Costa Rica: the Eastern... | reverse complement strand
TTTCTCTTGCCGCACACTCCGATCCGATTTGAGTTGCCACAGCGCATCCCGGGCAAACGGATAGGACATCTTTAGATCGACGATGGGCTCGGGGTAATCGATGGGGTGCAGCTGTCGTTCCATGGGAGAGAGTAGCCAGGGCTGGTGAATAAGCGGCGTGGGTAGGCCCGCCAGTTCAGGGACCCACTCGAGGATAAAGCTGCCTTCCGGATCATGGTCCAATGACTGCTTGACCGGGTTGTAAATGCGAATGGTATTGATGCCAGTGACCCCCGCCTGCATCTGCATTTGCGGGTAGTGAATGCCCGGCTCGAAGTCGAGAAACAGTGACCCCAGCCAGGCCGCACCCAGACGCCAGTCCTGCCAAAGGTGGTGCGTGAGAAACGACACGACCATGGCGCGCGCGCGGAAGTTGAGATACCCGGTCTGCATCAGACAGCGCATGCAGGCATCGATTAGCGGATAGCCGGTGCGTCCCTCACGCCAGGCGTCGACCCGGTCGGGATCATGGCGCCGGGGATGCGCCAAATAACCGCGGTTGAGATCTTCAAACTCCATTCGACACTCCATCTCAAATTTTTGGATGAAGTGGCAGTGCCAGTGCAATCGGGACTCAAAAGCGGCCAACGCACGCGTCCAGCCTGCTTGGTCCTGTCGCTTTTTCAGGGCGCGGTAAGCCTGACGCAGACTCAGATTGCCCCAGGCCAGATAGGGCGACAGCCGCGAGCAGTGCACCCGGCTGCCTGCGGGCTTCGAGATGTGGCGCTGATAGCCGTGGCCTCGCACTTCTAAAAAGCTTTGCAGCACCTCATTGCCTGCGACGGCACCGCCGTGCTGAAACGCCGCATTGTGCCGCAGCCAGCCCTCGATGCGCTCGCTGCGTGCGCCCTCTATGGCGGCAGGCAGGGGCTGGCAGAGCCGCGGCAGCGTGTTGAGATCGACCGGTATCTCGGCATCGCTCATGACGCGCTGCCAAGCCCCGTTCCAGCCGCGCCGGTCGCATCGACCCCGCTGGATACCGTTGGTTTGGTACTCGTGCCACGCGATACCCCGCGCAGCGCAGAACGCGGCGACCTGTCGATCTCGCTCAAAGGTCACCCCCAGCCCCGTCTCTTCGTGACTGTATAAGTGGCCAATGGGCTGAGACTGATGCAGCGTGTTCAGTAGCGAGACGGGCTCGCCCTCTAGAACTTGAATCTGGGCTCCCAGCATCGCCAATTCATCGTTCATCGCTTGCAGCGACTGGGCGATAAAGTGCCAGTGCCTGCCCCGATAGTGGGGGTCTCCCAGTAGCGTAGGCTCTACGATGTAGAGGAGTAGCAACGGCTCACTGCGCTCGATGGCAGCCGCCAGCGGGGCATGGTCAGCCAGCCGCAGGTCCCGTTTGAACCAGACGACATTCACGAAGCAGCCTGTCGTTGTGCGACGAGCGGGTTAACCAGCGATTGTTGAGTCAGGGCATCCTGCAGCCCGACTCGGCCGCGGTAGATAGCACTGTAAATCAGGCGGTAAGCGTCCCGGTCGAAGGGAGTGGCTGTGGACCTACTGAACGCGCTTTTCGCGTTCTCTTGCGACTCAAAGCAACCATGCCATGCCCACTGATCCACCAGATGAAATTGCCGAGCGGGTTGGTGCTCGAGAGGATGAATTGTTTGCTCCTCCAGCAGCAGTGGTCCATCGAAAGGCCAGGCGGCGATGCGCTGCCGATCCAACTGGTCCAGCAGCCGCGCGTTGTGGGAGTCGGGGCTTTCCTGATTCGCGCAAGCGCCGTCACAACGCCCCAGCTGGTGCTGAAAACACGCGCCTTTAGCTTTGTCCAAACCCATGACGCGAAGGCACAAAGCGTGATCCCTGGCGAGATTTTGTATGGTCGTGGCGATGCGGTATTTGTTTGCAAACAATCCGTAGGTGTCGGTTTCTCGCGCCCCGGTAGGCGCAAAGTCGATGGCAACCGGTTTGAGGAATCCGTCGGTGCCAGCCTGAAGTTGGATGGTCCAGAGGCGTCGCAGTTGGCGTTGGCGTCGATTGAACAAGGGCACCTCTGACTTGATCGCAGCGTTCTCAATGAGTAGTGCGCCGATCTCGCCCGCTGTGAGCTGACAGTCGATACGCGCAACCTGCGACATCAGCCGCTGATGCCTGCCAGGTTTGCGACCTTCATTGAGGTGTTGCGTGACCCGGCTGTGAATGTCGACACTTTTGCCCACGTAGAGCAGCGCGCCATCAGTATCGAAAAATCGATAGACGCCACTGCAGCGCGGCAGCGCATCCAGCGGTTTACCCGCTTGCGAGAAGGTGATGTGCTGCGCTGTTTCGGTCATCGTGCAATGGTCTCTGAAGCGCTTCGCGGGGGCCAACACTGTTCGGATTCTGTCGTCCTTAATCGAGCTGGATCGTCAAATCGGCAAACCACAAAAAAAGACAAATCGTAGCTTTTGTTAGCGGCGCGACAAAGTGCCCACCCAAGTCACTCGGGTTGGCAGTGACGACGACAACACAGGCAGGACTCGAGGTAAAAGAAATGAAGGTATCTGTTAGCGATCTGGGCAATATGGCCATCACCGACGTGATCATCGAGTCCGTCGACTTAAGCCTCTACATCGCCCACGCACGAATTGACGATGTGGAGCATGTGATTGCTGATCATCAGGGCAAAGTCCTCAAGACCCGTAACCTGCTTGAGATGCAACGTATTCTGCGTAAGGCGGTGACTTGCGAGTTTTTCCTGAGGCAGCGCAGCGCCTACGATGAAATGGTGGGTCATGCCCATCAGGCGGCCGACAACAGCATGGAAGTGCCGCTCGGGCGTGAGCCTTTGCCCGAATGGCTGAATTAGAGATCGCAGGCCGAAGGTTGAATTAGAGGTCGTAGAGGGAAGGTATTGAGACCAGCCCTCCCAAGCTGAGGCTCATCACCCGCACCCTCAGGTCGTTGTCAGGCTAACGCTCGGTGGAGAGATCCTCCTCACCGAGTTTGTGTCCCCAGTCCCGCTTGGCTCTCAGATACTGCAGATTGTGGTCATCCACGCCAACAACATGTTTAACCCGTTCGATATGGGGCACGCCCAATGCCGTCAGGTCCTCCTGCTTTTTCGGGTTATTGGTTAACAGCCGCAGTTTGCGGCCACGCCCAAAGTATTTGAGTAGCACTGAGGCATCTGAAAAATCTCGCGAGTCGTCGGGCAGTCCCAAAGAGCGATTAGCCTGATAGGTGTTTTCCCCAGCGTCTTGCAGGAGATAGGTCGCGGCTTTGGCCCATAGACCAATGCCGCGGCCCTCGTGACCCGCCATATAAATCAGGTAACCGCCCTCAGCATCATCTGCGATACGGTCCATAGCGGCCTCGAGCTGCGGCCCGCACTCGCATCTTTGTGACCCGAGCACATCGCCGGTGAGGCAGCTTGAATGCACCCTGACCAGAGGGTTGTCACTGTTCTCGGGCTCGCCAATAACTAACACGCTGTTGACCGCCATGCTGGAGGCGAGATGGGAGAAGAGGTGCTGGCCTCCCTGTTCTCTCAGGGTGCTGGCGAGATCTTCGACCTCACTGAGCTCAGTACTTCTAACGCACGCATACCACTGCACGGTCGGGTGCCGTTGACCGCGAGCCAGCGGCAGGGGAATTGGCCCCAGTAGGTTGAGGTGCAGGCCCGATCCCGGCGCTTCCGTCATCTCCACTTGAGCGCCATCGGCGTCGACGCGGAACAGTTTGCCTTCTCGAATTAGTCGCTCGCGGATCTCTGGGTTGATGTAGGTGAACATGGTGGGTTGGGGCTTGGCGTTTGACCGCTGATAAAAGAGAGCGCGGAGTATAGAGGGATTTAGCCGACTCCGCTCGGCTGTTGCTGGGTGATGCAGTGGATGCCCCCGCCCATGGCAAACAGCGCTCTGGCATCCAGCATCCGAATATCGCGGCCGGGGTAGGCATCCTCCAGCCGATCACGCGCCGCGTCGTCGCGGGGATCATCGAAGCTTGGGCAAATGACCGCACCATTACAGACGTAGTGATTAATGTAGCTGTAGTCCACCCAATCACGGTGATCTTTCAGCGTGAGCGGCGCCTCGAGCGGGAACACCTCGAGACCTTCATCACTGAATTGTTGAGCAAGGTCGTCCCATAAAACGAAATCCGGGTGACCCTCGCTGGTCTGCCGGTGTACCAGCAGACGGCCATCCGGGGCGAAGCAGGCGACGATGTCCACGTGACCTTTGGTGCCGTTTAAGAAGTTGTCCCTCCATAACCCTCGCTGCAGCCAGATGGCGCGGTGCGTGCCAAGTGCATTATGAATATGTGTTGCGATGCTGTCGCGGTCGTGGTCCGGGTTTCGCGTCGGGTCCAGCTGCACCGTGTCAGTGAGGAGCACCGTGCCGTGGCCATCCACATGGATTCCGCCCCCTTCGTTGACGATCTCTGCGCGTTCACTCGGTACCGTCAAGACCTCGGCGATCTGGCGGGCAATGGCGTCGTCATCGTCCCACTCAAACTCGGTATTTTGGCCCCATCCGTTGAACTGCCAGTCGATGGCGACCAGTGCGTCATCCTCAATGACAAAGGTGGGTCCGATATCGCGCAGCCAGGCGTCGTTCAAGGCGACGGGAATGAGGTCGATCGATGAACACAACTTGCGTTTTGCTGCCGCGAGATCCTCTGGGTGGCATAACATCTTTACCGGTTCGTAATCACTAATGGCGTTGGCCACTGCTGACCAGGCGTCTTGCACGGCTTCACGGTTCAGACCCGATTCCGCGTAGCTGTCTCTGGGGAGCCCCATCCAACTGGCGGCATGGGTTGCCCACTCTGGCGGCATATAACGGGTGCGCGTCACTGTTTAATGCCGGCAATACCCCCGTCCTGCGCGCCGCCATTGGGCTGTCGGGGATTCACTTTGTCATGGGTGAGCGCGCTATAGGTGTCTGGCCTTCGGGTGGCGAAAAAGGGGAACAGCGTTAGCCAGTCGTTTCGTTGCCCGAGATCAATTTCTGCCACCAGCGCAACGGCCTCGTCCCGCGGGGCTTCCACCAGCACCCGCCCGAAGGGATCGATGATGCAGCTCGTGCCGTAAAAGTGGAGGAGTCCCTCAGAGCCAAAGCGGTTGGGCAGGGCAATAAAGAGTCCGTTGGCCGCCGCGTGACCGGTCACAACCCGCCTCAGCAGCGGTGCGGTGTCGAAATCCGGGTAGTCGGGTTCGGAGCCGATGGCGGTGGGGTAACAGAGCACGTCAGCGCCGGCGAGTGCATAGCAACGCGCCACTTCAGGGAACCACTCATCCCAGCAGGTCGGGTTGCCCACCTTGAGGTCCACGCCGTCCAGTTCAAGACTGTGCACTGGGTAGGGGTCATCGGCTGGCCCCTCCGTAAAGTAGTGATCCTCGAAATAGCCCTCGGTCACTGGAATGTGGAGTTTGCGGGTAAGCCCTACGCATTCACCGTTCGGCGCAACAATGATGGAGCTGTTGAGACCGCGTTGGTCGGCTGCCCCGGAGCGCTCAAAGAGGGAGATCTGCACGTGCACGTCACATTCCCGGGCGAGTTCACGCGCCAGCGCAAGACTTGGCCCGCTCTCTAAATCTTCAGCGGAGGCGTCCGCGGGCCCCTCGGGCCGACGATCCGCGGGATAGCGACTTAAGGTCAGCTCAGGCAGGAACACGACGTTGGCACCCGCGCCGGCACAAGCACTCACGCCCTCTCGCAACTGCTCGGTATGGGCATCCGTGGCGTCGTACCAACGTGTCTGGACCAGACCAATACAAGTTGTTCGGGCCTCTCGCCCGGGCGTCGGGCACGGACTCGAAAGCGCCTCTCTAGCGATAACTTTCACGATTGCCGCCTCAGTGTGGGGTGACCAGAGTAGGGTGCGACGCGTCGTGTCTCAAGTGCCCCCTTTGGGGTAGGCGGCTCCGTTGGGTGAGATCGAACGGTTGAAGCACTGAGCCAATTGCCCAGTGCTTCTCATAGCGTCACGGAGAGGCGGGCATTGCGCCGGGTGGGAAGCCTGCGAGTACCCGCATTGCAGCGCTGTCAAGTGCAGCCTGATCGCGGATGGTTGCGTCTTTTAGCTTTGACTGGGTCACGCTGCGCCAGACCGAGGCGTTTTCGTCAGGGTCAATCATGTCGATGATGAAGGTGTCTCGGGGTGTATTCCGAGACGCGGACATCGGACTGGTTCATGAAGTTATAGCAGTTGTACATCGCATTGCGGCTGTAGCCTACCGAGGCCCCGTAAGAAGGGTTGTTGTAGGTTTTCACATCGGTCTTTGCCATGAGATTTAGGTGCCAGCCCAGGAGCAGGTCGGCATCAGTGGTTTTGTCGACGAATACAAATCCTTTCGCTTCGAGGGCATCTTGCAATGCGTCATCAATGCGGTCTCTCTGAAAGTAGGTCAGTTCAGTCGGATTGTTTCCCGTCAACTCATTGCTCATGGCGTAAAAGCCAATCGTCTTGGGCTTACTAAAATTTTAGCCAGGGGCGAAGTCCACCAGGGGCTCCGGTGGTTTGGTGGCGCAAGCGGCCAGCGTCAGGGCAGCGAGTGCGGTGGTGAATCGAATCAGCCTCACAACTTTCTCCACAAATTGGTTTGAATGTCCGGGCTAATGTCGCAGGGTTGGCCCGGCATCGCAGTGCGAAGAGTGACGGATTGCGCAGATGCGACGGGTCTTAAGAACACCCGGCCAAGGTAGCCTGAATATTGGCGATGTGCGCGCGAATGCGTTCGGTCTGAGTGTTCAGTAAGTCATCTCGTTCGGTCACCCACGCCCGATATCGGGGGCTCAACGCGGCCGAAAGGGGCGTTTCCAGATCTGTGACCGGCCCTAACAGTAGTTCAGTCCTTTGTCGCAACTGCACCAACCAAGGCTGCAGGGCCCCCACAAAAAACCGCGCTACCACCTGCTCCAATGCTTTGGAGCGATCTGTGGGGTTGCCAAACGGGCACAACGGCGCTGCGGTCTGGGTTCTGGCGAGCAGTGTATTGGCGCGTTCCAGTTCCCGGGATACCAGTGAATGCGCTGAGAGCAGGGCGCCGCCGTCACCGGCGCGGAGATCGCTCAGCAGCAGTTCGACCTCACGGTTACTGGCCTGCCAGTTGCCTTCCAGCCAGCCCCGTGTCAAATCTGCGAGCCGGCTGAGCGATTCGGTCATCGCACTGTTTGTGTCGTCCGGATAGTTGCCCAAGGTCGCAGGTCGCTCCCAGAACAGCCGCCACTCAGGCCCGAGGAGAATTGCTCGTGCAATCGAGTCGGGGAGTTGCGCCTCGCGCTCCACGCTGACTGCCGCCAGCGTACTCGCCAACTCTTTGTCACCGCGGTCCCTGAGTAAGGTGATGCACTCGGGCGCTAGTTCCATGAACTCAAGGTCCAGCAACAGGCGTTGAGAGGCAGTGGCTGTGCGCCCCAATTGCGTATTGCGGCGCCCCAGATTCACCTGCAGCTGGCATCCAGACAGCGATAGGAAGTCGATCAGATCGATTTGACTGGCGGTGGGCAATTCGGGGGTCTGCTCCTCGGGGAGATCGAACCGGTCGGACTCATAGGGTGCGCCGGAGGTTAGCTCGACGCCCGTGACGGTCGACAGTCGCTTGAGGTACTCATCAAGTTGAGCGGGGCCGGTGTCGGGGTCACTGCATCCTATGAGTGCGAGCAGGCAAAGCCACCACCCTGAACGATGCGTCACTCCGCCAAGGCCGCTTTGGCCTCACCACGCCATCGATGCAGATGGGTCAGGGATTCATCGGGGGTCAGCCGGGCGCCCCATTTCGCGAAATCAATCGCCGCCAGCAGATCGATATCGGCAAAGGAGAAAGAGTCGCCCGCAAGGAAAGCGCTGTCTGCCAAAGTCTCGTTGATGATTTCCAGGCCGGCGATCAGGCGAGCGCGCCCGCGCTCGACCAGCTCGGGCAGCTGAGCGACATTGACCGGCCCCGGTAGCGCACGATCGACATAGTTGGGGTGGCCATTCCGAAACGCATCGGCAGCCGCAGCAAAAATGTCGCTGTAAAGCCGGTGGTTCCAGTTCAGCACACGGGCCCGCTCCTCCGGCGTTCGCCCGAGGAGTGGTTTGTCGGGGTACTGAGATTCCAGGTAATGGGCAATGGCAATCACCGAGCACAGCACCGTGCTGTCATCGAGCACCAGCGCGGGTACCGTGGCTTCCGGGACAATTGCCCGGTAGGCCTCACCGAGCTGTTCTTCGGCCCCGAGGTCGATCTGGACCATATCGAGCGAAATGCCTTTGTATTGCATGAACATGGCCAGCCGGGCGGGATTGGGGGCGGCATCAAATGTATAGAGCTTCATTACAGGTCTTCTGTTTGACGGACAGTCAGTATAGCGTTGAGCGGGGCGCGTATTGCTCTGTTTTCGATCGTTTTCGCAACCGCTATACTCCGCCTCCGATTAAGGGGAGTTAGTACCATGCGTTTGTTCTTTATCCTTATGTTGGCGCCGTTGGCTGCAGTCGCGATTGATCTGACTGACCAGCAGCGAGCAGATATCGAGGCACGAATTCAGCCTTTCTCAGCCGTCTGCGTACAGGGAGAAACTTGTGGCGGGGGCAGTGATACCGTGGCTGCCAGTGCCGGCCGCTCAGGAGAGGACGTTTACAATGCGGCGTGCATGGCATGCCATTCAGCCGGTATTGCAGGGGCGCCCAAGGTGGGTGACCAGGTCGCCTGGGCGGGCCGAATCAGCAAGGGCATGGACGCGTTGTACGACAGTGGCATTAACGGCGTCGTCGGCACGGGCATGATAGCCCGCGGCGGCTGTGCAGACTGCTCCGATGACGAGATCCGCCTCGCTGTCGATTTTATGGTGGATGGCAGTCGCTAAAGTCATAATGCATCAACCCGGTCGGTATCTCACGAGAGGACAGCGCGGCGTTGAGAAGTGGCATCGACACTCAGGCTACTCCTGCGACATGTTCACCAGTGGTCGATCAATACAAAGCCGCTGGTGGAAACTCCTCGCCGACACTTTCTACGTAGAGCCAGTGCCTCGTTACATCCCGCTATTTTGCTTTTGCCTTGCAGTGAAGCCGCTTGCCTAGTCTATAGATCTGTTTTGGCGGCCATGTTGAAAATGAGGTCGGGGTTGACGCCCTCCAGGGCTCACTAAGTTTCCCGCTGCTCGTTTGCTGACAAGTTCTCATCTAGGGAGGCGATTTTCGCTTCCAGATCCTCCAGCCGTTCACGCGTGCGCTTAAGCACCGCAGCCTGTGCATCGAACTCCTCCCGGCTGACCACATCGAGGCGGGTCAATGCAGACTGCAAAAGACTTTTGGCGTTGCGGTCAATCTGCTCAAAAACCGGATCATCAGCACGACCCAGCCGCTCAAAGAATGAGGTGCCGCCGCGCTTTGATGAGTGATCGTCTGCCATTGGTTACTGCTAAACGCCGAATGTGATACGCACGGTAATTTAGCTCACTCGAAAGTAACGTGACAGGCCTTATCCCGCCAAAAGTGGTGCGCTGGTTGCACTTTATTGGTGCAGTACTGGCCTGGTATCTGCGAACTACTCTGTCCTTCGGAGCTAAGAGAACCAGTAACTTTTTGTTTTAAATGTATTTATTAATTCTTGGCCTAAGCTTGGCAATGGCATACACGGGACCGCGAGTTTTATGTCGACGATTAGCGACGTTTATCCGATGTTCCAAGAAAACTTTCGGCCAAGCGCCAATCAGTCAATCGCCGTCTCCTAGGGGCGGTTTTTTTGGAGGTTGCCATGAAATTGGTTACTGCAGTCATAAAGCCTTTCAAGTTGGACGACGTGCGCGAAGCACTGTCTGCGATCGGCGTACAGGGAATCACGGTCAGCGAGGTCAAGGGCTTTGGTCGTCAGAAAGGCCACACCGAGCTGTATCGCGGCGCGGAGTATGTCGTTGATTTCCTACCCAAGGTCAAAATCGATATCGCCATAGCAGATGGCATGGTCGATCAGACCATCGAGGCCATTTCTAAGGCCGCACAAACCGGCAAGATCGGGGACGGCAAAATCTTTGTCTCATCCCTCGAGCATGTCACCCGCATCCGAACCGGCGAGACCGGCGAAGAAGCCCTGTAATTCTGAGCCTTGGAGAACATTCTCATGGAATACGATATTTTTCAGTTGCAGTACGCACTGGACACCTTCTACTTCCTCGTTTGTGGTGCACTGGTCATGTGGATGGCCGCTGGATTC
>Ga0163109_10004858_pt1 | contig 10172 bp, 9 predicted proteins | sample CRUFie1St13metaG_FD_108704 | JGI IMG/M metagenome (GOLD analysis project Ga0163109, IMG submission 108704) | Marine microbial communities from the Costa Rica Dome - CRUD Field 142mm St13 metaG | ecosystem: Environmental > Aquatic > Marine > Oceanic > Photic zone | place: Costa Rica: the Eastern... | reverse complement strand
GCTCCCCGGCCTTGCCGATGCGCAAATAAACGGGACCTTCCTTTTGATAAGCACAGTATTTTGTAGCTTCTACAAGCTCAAGCGGATCACAAGGAGCCAATACGCGCATATTCGGAATAGCGCTTGCCACAGCAACGTCTTCCATTGTGTGGTGCGTCCCGCCAAGGGTCGAGTAAATTATGCCGGCACCCATGCCAACAATGGTCACTGGCAGATTTTGATATCCCAGATCATCACGAACCATCTCAAAAGGGCGGAACAGCGTGAAGGTTGCAATGGTGTAGGCAAAAGGCTGACACCCTTTAAGAGCCAAACCAGCACACATACCAATCATTGTCTGTTCAGCCACCCCAACATTGATGAAGCGATCCGGATGGTTAGTTTGAAACTCCATCATAGGGCCTGCGGGGGAAATATCCGCGACAACGATATATATGTCCGGGTTCTCCGTTGCGCATTCGAACAACGTTTTTGAAAACATATTGCGCATTTTTATGCCTCGGAAATTTCTTGGATTGCCTGTCTATATTCTTCAGGGCTGGGTGACCGGTAGTGCCAGATTGGGACACTCTCCATGTAAGAGACGCCCTTGCCCTTTGTAGTTTTGCAATTCACTAACAAGGGCTTGTCGCCCTGACGGTTTACGACAGCCTTATAGATTTCCTCACTATTGTGGCCTTCCACTTCAACCGCTTCCCAGCCAAATGCCTGATATTTTTCAATTACAGGATAGAAGCTTGGGTGCGTATCGGTTGTAAATGTCGCGCTTTGCATATTGTTATTATCAATGAAGGCAACAAGATTGGATACACCAAGAGATGAGGCCATCAACGTGGCTTCCCAGGTGGAGCCTTCCTGCACTTCCCCATCAGACATAACGGTATAAACGACCCCATCCTTGCCACGTGTTTTTTCGGCATAAGCCATCCCGAGCGCCATACCGAGACCATGCCCAAGCGACCCCGTAGAAGCCTCAATACCTGGATTGCCATAATCTGGATGAACACCCAAAATACCATGAGGCGTACAATATCCGCGCAGGTGCTCCTCTGTCATGATACCCAAATCGACCAGCAGCATGACCTGAATCATGTAACCGTGACCTTTGGACATCAAAAACGTATCAGGAGCGGTTTTGCCAACCGGGTTTCCATCCGATCCCCGACGCATCAAATTATAATATATGCAATCCACAATCTCCGTAGATGAGAAGGCGCCTCCCACGTGTAGGGCAGAGACGTATTGTGTCATATCGAGAATGCGCTTTCGATGGCGCTTGCACCGCTCTTTAGCAGCGGCTGAATCAAATGAGTTTCTTTGCTTAGGTTCGGTCATTCGGTTTTCGTATCCTCTCCCAAGATTAGCGTCCAGTAATAGTCACCATGATAGTCAGCTTCTCTGAAAATTTCTTCCCACTCATGTGGATAGCCATAGGTGTATGCTGTTAACACCCAATCCTCAAAAATAGCTTTTTCCTCTGGCGTTCGATAACTATCGACCTGGATATAGGACTTGCTATCCCGCGTCACACGCTCAATTTCCCTTAGAGCATTAATCAGTTCGGTGCGTTTAAGATTATGCAGTGTGTTCAAGCAGATGACTGCATCAAAACTATCGTCTGGAAACAAAAGCGGATTATTCAAATCATGCTGATGCAGACGGCCAACGACTTCTGGCTCACAATGCATTAGTGCGTAGTCAGAAATATCAGATCCAAATGCCTCAATGCCGGGCATCGCAATCATAAAGTCTTTAACGAGAAAACCCTTTGCGCAACCAAGATCCAAAATCCGGTCACCTGGTTTGAGTCCCCAATGCTCAATCATGTCTTTTGCGATCGGAACCCAACGACCATCATATCTATATCCGCCGTAACCAATTTCACGAGGCCCGTCGAAATAAGCTTTACCGTATTCACGTGATAGAGTGATGATTTCTTGTGTCTTAGCTGTCGCGCGTTTCTCAATATTGCGCTTTTTACGAGGGAACGCGCGCAGCAAATTTACTTCAGCCATGTCTACTTCCATTTTTCCAGCAGGAATGCCTATAGTGCACCGGCACCGATACGACTTACAACAGCGATGGTCAGCATTCAACAAAGCTTTCGCGTCGCATTACCTCAGCGTTAGAGTAAGGCTTTTTGAACCTATGAAAAGATAGCTTTGTACCGTCGATAGCCTTCATCAGACAAATATTCGATGAGCGATGCATCGTCGTACATATCGTTTCGTCGCATATATCCTGAGGACCACTCAAGCAACTCAAAAGCATATTCAATTTGACCAAACAATTCGGCAAAACAGACTAGCTTAAGGATTTTTGGCGTTGTAAATCGGCGAAGGTCTTCACCTCTGAAATCAGAGTGCCTTGGATCACGAAAATAGATGCCGTGTGCCTCGATCAATTGGCCCCAAAGTGGATAGAGGCCAGGCATATGTGAAGCTGTGATTTTCGAGTCTGCACGTCCAACATAATGCAACCCGATCATGTCGAAAAACTGAAAACCTTTATCTCGCAGATAGCTATCAATATCGCTAAAAAAAGGTCGATCATTATATGATTCAACAAATGAAATCTCTGCCATGACGCCAAGTGTCTCACTGAGAAGACTTTCTCCACCACGAAGGATTTCCAATTCCGCACCTTGAACATTCAATTTCATGAAATCCACTGTTACCCCACCCGTCTTTGAGGCCCAATCATCCAAGGATATTGTCGACCAAGTTGAAGATCCAATTGGATAGAAAATATCTGATGCCAGGAAAGAATCTTTTTGATTCTGGAACTTCCAACGATTCGTCAGGCCAACATTCTGTTGAAAAAACGAGCTTCCACCGGGGCTTTTGTTCTCATGAAAAGTGAGGCTGGCATCGCAGCTCCAGAGCGCTCCAGGAAAGTATTGGTAATCCAAGCCTTGCTGTGCCGCTTCACGGTTAAGTTTTTCGACTTCTACCGGGTCAGGCTCAAAGCCATATAACCTGACGCGATTTGGGTCTATGCACTGCCAGCGCGGATCAGACAAAGCTTCGCGTGCGCCACCATCAATGATGTTGAAACGTTCGTCCGGCGCTAGTTTCTCGGACACCAAATCCGTTAAAACAAAAGCCCGACGCTCGATATATTTCTGTCTAACCGCGGCAAATTCATTTGTTCCGTCTTGAGACATTTGTAGCCAGCACCCCAAAGGTTGAAATGATGGAGAAGCCCAAAATCTAATCCATCTACGCCGATTCTAACACACGTTCTTCAGCGATGTAATTTTCACTGGCAAAATTGAACCAATCACTGTGAACCTGACTCAACACATCGAGCAAGGCCATCATAGATATTGGTATATTGGAAGTCTGGAAAAGCTGCATATGTTGCTGCTGCGTTGAAAGGGCGATATCCGTTATGCGGCATTGGACCATGTCGCTCACTGCCTTCAATTGCCGTTCCCCGCCCAAAAAGCTTTACGACTTCTTCGGCAATCTCTCGAAAAGATATCACTTCACCCGTCGCGATGTTCAAAATACCAGTGCTGCGACGACGCACTATTTCAGCTATCAAAGCGCCAACATCATCAATGTGTACATGATCGCGGCGCTCTTCTCCTTCTCCGAACAGCGTAATCATATCTCCATTTTGAGCGAGTCGGCGGAACCGATTTGGACCGTAGCCGTTATGTGGATCATCCGCCCCATAAAGCAGGCTGGGACGAACAATGGCAAAAGGAGTTTGTTCAGCCGCATCCTTGAGTACGGTTTCCCGGGCAAGATGCATCACCCCATGCAGGCTACCGGGCTCGGCACAGGAAGTTTCCGAAATTGGGTGATCCGAATCCTTGTACACAGCATCGGAACTAACATAGACGATATGGGCAGGCTTTACCCGAGAAAGTGCACCTGTGATCGGCGCCAGCATTTGTAAATTCTCAGTCAACATCTCCTGATTCTTAACAGGTGCCTTCGCGGAAACCACCACCAACGTTGTAGACGGTGTCATCCTGGAGACTAGCTTTTCCTCCGCACCCTCAGATAACAAATCAAGATCTTTGCTCGACAATGCTGTCAGGTTAGCACCTTTTGCCTGCAAAGCACGGGCTGTTGCAGATCCAACAAAACCCGCGCCAATAATCAGCGTATGCGATGGATTCTGCGATGCGGATTGCCCATGTTCCAGTGTCATAGCGTCGATTCCCTTACCATAAATTACCAATGGATCACTTCACAGACTCAGCCCAGACCGTTCTTGAGTTCCATTCGATAGCAATGCATCCATATCGCAAAGCGATCATATGGAACAACTGCTTCCTTAAGCAACTGAGGTCCGTGCCATAGGCACATTTCCCGCCCTTCCCCCAAAACCAAGTCATCCAAAAGATTCGAATGTATCGACACTTCGAAAAAGACACGATCGATAATCGCGCCACCGGCAAATCCAAAGTCGAATGTGAAGCGCGTGAACTCTGATATGTTCTGCTCTTCAATATCCAAAGCCAATTCTTCCATAACTTCGCGGCGAAGCGCTTCGGTATGACTTTCCGCCGGCTCTAACGCCCCACCGAAGCATCCCCAATGATTGGGAAAAAAGATAGTCGGTTTATCATCCCGCAACTGGACAAGATATCGGCCTTGCTCATCGGTAATTAAAGCAACTGCTGCTGGTGCAGGCGCCAAAGAGCCCACAGGTTCAAGGTATCGCAACGAACCCATTGGAGACGTCATTTTGCAGCCGCCACCATTTCTGAATAAGCTCTGAGTGCATCATCCACTTCTCCGTCGTAGACGATTTCTCCATGTTCGAACACTAGAGCGCGGTTGCACCATTTCCTCATAATGTCTTGAGAGTGGGTTGCCAGCACGATGACGCTGGACCTCTCAACAAATTTCTCAAGTCGTGCCTGTGCTTTTTCCACAAAGGAAGCATCTCCAGCACCAATTAGCTCATCAAACAGCAAAATCTCAGCCGTCACGGCTGTGGTGATCGCAAAGGCGAGGCGCACCAACATACCTGTCGAATAGGTTCGTACTGGCATGTCGATATAATCTCCCAGTTCACAGAACTCTATGACCTCGGGCGTGATCTGGGCAGTTTCGTCTCCAGTAAGGCCAAGCAGAAATGACCGGATGGTTATCAGCTCTCGACCTGTGGCATCGGGATGCATGCCTTCCGTTAAACCGAAGAGTGGCATTACCCGACCATAGGTCTGCATGATACCGCTCGCCGGCTCGTATATACCTGCGAGCGTCCGCAAAAGAGTCGTCTTACCTGCACCATTATGACCGATCAAGCCCACGCGTTCACCATCCCGCACCGTGAAGGATATGTTCTTTAGTGCACGCACCAAACTCCGATGTCGGTCACGCTCAAGTTTACCACCGACCTGCGTTGTTTTTGCCGGCCTCGGTATATGGTTCAAAAGTAGCTTATGACGCAGAGAATAAGCGCTGGCATCGAATACGGGATATTCGATATTCACGCCGTCGGTTATGATGCGTTCCATTCACTCAAATCCAGTAAGGTATGCGCGCTCGCGTGCGCGCATACAAAAAAAGAGTCACTGTACAGCCAAAAATGGCCATGCCGCCTGCCACAAGCCAGTTTGTAATAGTCGGTGTATTCTCTATCATTGGCGCGCGCACTACCTCGATCACGTGATAGAGTGGGTTTAACTGTACGATTTCAGTTGCCATTCCTCCCCCTAATTGCTCGGGTGCATAAAGTATGGGAGTTGCCCAGAAGAGGACTGTAAAGGCATTCTGGATGATCATTTGGACATCCCGGAATCGTACGGCCAAAATAGCAGCAAGTAAGGAAGCCCATAAAAGATTGAGGAAAAACAACAATATTCCTGGAAGAGCAATTAGGTAATGCCAGCCTGGATACATCCCGTGGATAATCGCAACGATGAAGAAAATTACTGCTGTGTGCGCAAATATAATAAAGTTCCGCCAAAAATTTTGGAGGATGTAAATGCTAAGTGGACGACGGCTTTGCAGGATAAAACTTGAGGCTGTTGTGAATGTCGACGATCCTTCCATGATTGTAGTGTTCAAAAAATACCAAAGCACGAGGCTTATCATCAAAAAAGGCAAATACCGCTCAATGGGTGACTGGAACAAATAAACAAACAGGATTCCCATAACCGCACCCTGGATCCCCATGGAGATTGTCAGCCAAAGAGGTCCAATTGTAGAGCGGCGATATCGATGACGTATTTCATTCATCCCCAACAAGTACCAGACGCGCCAGTCTCTAAACCCTTCCAATATATCGGCAATAGCAAGGTTCAGTGAACTCGATCGCCGACTCATCAGTGGCTGACCGGGAGATATCTTCATGTCCGATCCAGTCTTACCGTTGAGTTCCGATGTTCGAACAGTGCGCATGCCAGTTCGGGCTCCCTTGCAAGGTTTGTTTTGCTGCGTGCCTCTAGGGGCGAAGAAACCAAAAATGTCATATCAATGGGGTGACGACCCAGTGGTGTAATACACGCCTTGGTCTAGTGGTGCAAATGGCAAGTTTGATTAAGGTATATCTTGCCTTTTGAGGGCCGCGCCAAATGCTTTGAGAGGCTGAACAGACGTCATAATCGCCCGAGAGTGAGGATACACAACGCCAAGATGAATTGAGAAAGTTCAAAAACCACTGTCAGGTGGGTGAAGGGCTTGTGGAATTTGTTACTGATTTGTCACACGTGTAAGTGACATTCAGCAGATGGCGCCCCATTGAGTAGAAATGAAATATCTGACCAACACGGGCTGTATTCAGCAGGAATGTTTAGGTTTTCTAAAAAAGGTGATAGCGGAGGAGGAGCTCGAACCCCCGACACACGGATTATGATAATACTGCTTCAGCTTTTTATAGCTGAAATCAGCATTTTACATGCATAAAAAGTGGGTGTGTAAGAAGTTTGGCTGCGGGAGCGGGATTATAAGCCCCACCTCCAAGCAAATTCACACCTCCCTGAACTTAACAACATCGCGCGCACTCTGATCCTTGGCACCATACATTATCCGATCTGCCCCATCCCGATGCTGAAAACCCAAAACTCATTAACAAGCAAAGCAAACAAAAATTTCAGTCGAACTGGAAAGAGTATATTTTAGCCCCTAGAACCGTCTCACTATAATCCATCGGGCTTCTGCCCTCTGGCGCGGCGCTGGAAACGACATGAAGCGGCATCGAATATTCCTTAGGCGGATGACACAGCAGCGCAAAAGGAACCGAAGACCAATTCGGCAATCTGTCTTCGCGTTCTTGGGGCGGTATAAGCTGAAATAGTTTGTTTAATATAACGCTTTTCAAGCGTTACAATGGGCCACTCTAATAGCATTTCCTTTATGAAGGGAAACAACCTGAGCTAGATCTAAACGGACATCCAAGTTATTTGGGCATTTTAACGTTATCGGGTTCTGCGCGAGGTCACTAAAATTGAAGGGAGACCCTACTTTTCAAGTAAATTATTCAATATTGCGATTTCAGTTATTTTCTCTGCTATGTTTCGCGACATAGGTGCCGTATAGTGAAAGGCATCAATGTATACGTTTTCCTCATACTGTTCTTGCATGTCGGCTATCCAAATATAGTTAGGGCCCAATTGATCGAATTTATAATCTTGTTTCATCACCGGATATCCATCCCGAGAGCCGGTGTGACACCCAATTTGGTCTGGATAAAATAAATGATGATTTTGATCATATTTGTAGGTTGGGATCGGTTGCCAAACAAAGAGCGTTTGGAAGCCAAAAGCGTCCCCAATGGCGGAAATCTGACGCGTGTTCGCTAAATATCGTGAAATAACCTCGTGAATGACGTCCATAGGCGGGCCTGGCTCTCGGTTTCGGCTCTCAGACCGTACTCTATCGCGAGGTCCAAGATATTTGGGATCAGGACTTTCAAATATATGGGTTAAGACTTGGCTAACGAGCTCTACAGCGGGTAAAGAAACGAGGAACTTGCGTGCGCTGTTCCAATCCGTCGCAACACCATAACCTGCCGCTCGTTTTTGATAGAGGCTGTTTGAATTGTTGAAGTGCCTAGCGAGCAACTGCCAGCTTGAAGGTTGACCATCGGTAAAACAAAAATCATTCAAACCATCAAGAAATATAACTGCGTCTGGAATATGACCTCTGCTGATTAGGAGGTTTAACAAAATCATTTCCTGGGTCGATTGGTATCCTGACCTGCCAAAATTGTAAACATATACCTTCTTATCTAATACCTTCTTTTTATCTAAAATTTCTTGAAGATAACTTGCAACAGTTGCCCAGTACGGACCGACACCAAATGATGTTGATCCACCAAAAAAGAAAATATTATAGTTGTCAGGTTCAAGAGGCCAAGGACCGTTGTTTTTTACTAGACGATAACCATCGTTTGTCGCTCCGTGATACTGGCCAGGAACAACCCTCGAGCGGAAATGAGTATAACTCTCAAATTCCGCCCCAGCACCGAAACGCTCTTCATACATTTGCTGGAGCTCGTCAGGTGAAGACAGGTCATACCATTCAGTAATTTTGTCTTCGGGAATAAGGTTTTCCCGAGTGGAACGGGTGTTTTGGTTGATTCTGTCTGCTTTGGACATCATTATATCTGGGTTGTTTTTTATGTACATTTTGGCAAAAGGGGTTGCCGCTATGATTGCAACAAAAAAGATAACGATGGTTACACTGAAAATTTTAAAAAGTTGAACGAAGTGATGGAGAATCGAGCCAAACATCATAAATGTCCTAATTTTTAATCAGTCACTAATGTCCCAGTTGAAGCGTTCAACTAGGTGGTTTGGCAATAACACATTGCACTTATCAATGTGAGCAGGCAAAAAAGCTGCCTTCCACTCGTCTGGATTCCCGGACCTAAAATTAACCTCCTTATTTAAGGCCAACTTAGGGCTGTTGAATTTAGAGCTATCGATCTGATAAAAATTCAAAATCTTGTCGAAAAAACCTTTTTCATCCTTAATAAGTTGATCATAAGTCACGATCAAAATTTCGACATCTTCTGAGTCCGCAACGGACAGCCAGCCTTCAATCCAGTCGATGTAATTCTTCATATGCTTGTCGATCAACCAATCGACTTGTTCATGGAAGCTCCATTCAGGGAAATCATCCGGCGGTTGGGCTGGGTGAAGAATGCCAGCTTGTCGCGGAAAATGAATCAAGTTGTAATGGACTAGGGAATTGATGCATTGCCTCGGGTCCCGAATATTGAGAATGATTTTGAGGTCTGTCTGTTTTAGCAAGTGAAGGTTAAATGGATTAATTTCGGAGTGTATGAAGGAAATGCATCCACGGTCTTGCCAAAAACTGTTTAGTTGACCCACCTTAAAAAAATCTGGTGAACCAAAATAGCCGAGAGACACCCATCTTTGCTCAAGGCTCAATCCAGAAAGCAAGGTGTTCATGATATAAGAACCGGCAGCCTTTGGGGGTGACACCAAAAGGATGCTTTCGATATTTTGGTCACGGTCAATCACATTGCCGCTGTTGCGATCCAAATACCCCACCTTGACTTGAAAATCGCGGAGGACGTTTTGTGTGTGCAGTAGAGCATCCCGGGTTTCTAAATATTGCTGCTCATACATCTTGGATTGCTTTGCGGCACGCCAAAAATGTTCAAATCTTTTGAGGTACCCCTGCACTTATTTACTCTTCCATGCTAAGAAAAACCGTTTGTCGCACACGCGTTGTTTCGACTTTCGGCATATAAATTGACGCTTGCTAGACCGCTCACAAACTCGTGGTCAAAGGTAGCCGAAAAGGCCCCGTTTTGAAACCATGAATTGAACTTCCGTCCGCTAGACCGCACTTCCGACCAACGGGCGGTGTTTAACAGTCTTCTTCGATCAGATGCCGCCTGATTCTGAGGCACTTATCCCTCTGCTACAGGGGCTGACCATTAGGCAATAAATTATCTCTATTTGGCGTTAAATCAGTGAAGCTATGGCACTTTTGGCAAATCAAAAATGGCGGTTTACATACATCTGCTGCACCTTAATCAATGGGATAGTAAGTTAGGTTGCTATAGAGCAATCACATCCAATCACTGAAAAAAAAGATATTGTCTTGTATGATTGGAAGCCAACCAAAAAGCGTGTAGGAGGTGTGTAACACGAAAGGCGCCTCAAATCATTCCTTGAAACGCTGTAATTCATTGATAATAATTGAAGAAATGGTAGCGGAGGAGGG
>Ga0163109_10004857_pt1 | contig 10172 bp, 8 predicted proteins | sample CRUFie1St13metaG_FD_108704 | JGI IMG/M metagenome (GOLD analysis project Ga0163109, IMG submission 108704) | Marine microbial communities from the Costa Rica Dome - CRUD Field 142mm St13 metaG | ecosystem: Environmental > Aquatic > Marine > Oceanic > Photic zone | place: Costa Rica: the Eastern... | reverse complement strand
TATGGTTTATGTTTAATTCAAAACCGTTGGGTGATCTTACGAAAAATTCATACCATCCGGATTCACGAGGTAAAACTGAACCCTCCCAATAGACTGAAAATTTCTTTGGGTTCATACCTTCAAGTGCTGCTTTTTCCCCGTAATTGAAATTGATTAAAGGATCGATTTGCTCCGCATGCATTTTCTTACGCTTATTCATGCCTTCTGCATTGTAATATTTTCCCTTGAGCCCTTGGACGGGCTTGGAAAGAACGGGCTGCCCTTCAAATTGAGCGAATAAATCAGTCACGGATTGCCGATATTGCCTATTGGTTAGACGGGCAAGTTGGATTTTTGATTCTTTTCGAAAGAGCTCCGGTTTTTGGTAGAAGCTCTGGTAAATGAAACGGGAAATAAGCTTGGCATCCTGCCCCTTGACTTCATCCGGGTCATAATCGGGCATGGTTTCGTCAACATATCGACTTAGTTTTTCGATAGGCCAGTCACCAGTTAAAGGCTTGGAGAATTCATCCTCCACTCCTTCTCCACTAGTACCATGACATTCTGCACAATGCTGAGCATAAAGTTTTTTTCCTTTATCCAATTCAGGACTGCTCCAAGCACCTGTACCCTGAAGGGATACAAGTAAAACCAGAGCAAAATAATTCCTAAATCTCATTCAAAACAGAATAAAAGATTCTGCTAAAAATCCAATGACGAAGAAGAGATTTGAATTATATTATTTTGAAGAGAGAAGCTTGGATATTAGGTTTTTCGCTGCCAGAGGAACATCCATTCCTCATTTTTTCGACCTTCAAAATGTCTTGGTTTCCAATCATCCCGTAATGTAAAGTTTCTTTGGAAACGGTTTATGATTTCGTCCTTACTGGCTCCAAAGGGTGGACCTTCTTCATCCAATGGAAATATAAAATGAATTGCCAAAAAATATCCGCCCGGTTTTAGCCAGTTAGGCAACGACTTCGCATAATCTTCCCTGCGGGCCGGATCTATGGCACAATAGAGAGTATGTTCAAAAATAAGATCATAGGGTTCCTGTGGTTTTTCATCCAAAAAATTTCCTGGGAAAAAAGCCAGGTTGGGTAAGGATTCATATTTTTCCCGGGCATCGCTCAGGGCAATCTCGGCAAGATCCATGCCTGTCGTATCAAAACCTGCCTTTGCCCAAGCCGATGCGTCGTGTCCACGCCCGCATCCCGGAACGAGTATCCTTGCGTCCGGATCAAGTGTATGTTTTTTGAGCCAGTCCACCAAGCCCGGTGCCGGCTCTCCTTTATCCCAAGGCGTGTCTTCTGTCTGATATCTTTCCTGCCAGTCTGTTTCTTTCGTCATCCGGCACAGTATTGAGCTTTTTTCTTATTTTAGCAACGCCTTGAGTTGGCGATCGTGAGTCTTCCTTAGCAATAAGAGAGCTAGGATTGCTCCAATAAGGGCGAGTGCCATATCTGACTGGGTATCCCATACATACCCTTGGGTCCCGAGAAAAGCTTCTGCATCCTGTCCAATAATTTCTGCGGCCCACCACTCGATCAATTCATAAAAAGCACTGAATGCCAGACAGATGGAAATGATTATAAAATTTCGCCATCCATCCCCATTTATCACCTTCCTGCGCAAAAGAATCTCTCTGGCAATCAGGGCGGGCACGAACCCCTGCATCAAATGGCCGACCTTATCATAGTTGTTTCTTTCCCATCCAAAGAACTCACTAATCCAGTCAAATAAAGGAACCTTGGCATAGGTGTATTTCGCACCCACCATGAGAACGATACAGTGGAGCAGAATCCAAAAGTAGAGTAGGGGAGTAAGCCGAAAAGCTATACGGGTTTTCGCCATAACCCAAAGACCAATAATCGCCGGTCCTGCTTCCAAAACCCAGGTCAGTCGATCTTTTGGTTCAATGCCTGACCAAATGAATACGCTAAAGAAAAGTCCGAGCCATAGATAAGTTTTTTTGGTAAGTGTTTCAGATTGTATCATGAGATTTTGAATCTTTTGCCATTCAATAAGGTACCAACAGGTGTATATCGAATGAAATATCTGTAGGAAAGAAGTAATAAAACCGTCGTGAATATACATACCAGAATAAGCTTAATCAAACTGGGTAAAGGCCACTCTGAAACCCAAAATTGTATGATTTGAATAAGTGGTAGATGAGAGATGTATAGCCAATAGGAGGAATCGGATACGAAGCGGACTTTTTTATTCTCTTGTGAGAACATTTTTCGGAACAATCCAATTAGGCCAAAAATCATAAGCCAGGCGAAAAGAGATGAGTAAAGCGAGATCAATTCATAGTTCGATCCTTCATCCTTATTTTCAATAATAGTCAGAACAGCGATGAAAACAATCATGGCTAAGGCAAAATATACTGGCCAAAGTCGTCCGACTTTTTCATGGAAACCTTTGTGAGAAAAGCAAATAGCCCCGTATCCAAAGAATACTGCATAGTATCCCAATTTAATCCAGTCGGGTTTTAGAAAAACCGCGGTTGCCGGTCCGAAAACCCCATCCTCTCCCGATCCCATATAAAACTGAGCCAAGTAGGTGAGGGGAACCAACCAAAGCAGCCTAAGGGGAGATTCAGCAAGCCACTTCGCTAATCCAATGTCAGGAAGAAACTTGAGTATCCAGGCAAGAAAAACGAAGCCAACTGTGAGATAAACCAAATCATACAGAAACCATAGGTGATGAGTACAGAATTGACCGAACATAAAATAATTTCGTTCGAACCAACTTATGCTTTCTTTGTTAAATGAATTTTCGAGCCCAAGTAATTTTTTAACCTGATCCCTTCCTTCCATCACCCGGTTCCATTCCATAGGGATTTTCAAAATATCTTTTGCCACCCATTCAGTAATTGCTCGATTAGCCATCATCGCTTCCTGAGGAAGGGCACCATCCTTATTTTTGAGTTTTACATCAGCTCCTCTTTGGAGCAGGTAATCTACAGATTCTGCATGGCCGAAAAAGGCGGCTAACAATAACGGAGTTGATTGATGATCATCTCTCGAATTCAAGTTTGCTCCGTTATCTACAAGAAGTTTGATGGCGTCCACTTGGTTCAATACAGCTGCCCAATGCAGTGGGGTTAATCCCTTGTCATACTTTCCATTTATTTTTACATTTTCTCCGAGTAATCCATTTATTTTTTGAAGATCACCTGCTCGGGCAGCTCCACCAAGATTGTCCGGAATTATGTATTTGGGATTAATGAAAATTCTCTTTTCGGTTATGTGAGATGTCGCTACCGAACTGACAAAAGCACCCATATTATTAAGTATCGGAAAAATCAGGGCTCCGAAAATCAGGAATGGCAGAATGATTCGTTTTGTTCGATGGCTTAGTAAACTCTGCGTTCCTCTTTTTTCCCACATCATCCTGGTGAAAAAACCGCTCACGAAAAAGAACAGCGACATTCTGAATCCATGGATGAACATAAGCGGGATCATATACATTACCGATTGATCATTGTCCTGAACCGGCCAAATAGGTATCGGGGTAAAAGAAAGTAATCCATGCAGCACGATGCCAAGCAACATGGCAAACGCCCGTAGGGCATCCAGATCGTGATATCTGGGGCTATTCAAGCTTACGAGATTGTAGAAGGCCAGAAGTTGCCATCAATATCGATGGCACCAAGAGAGTTCAGGTCACATGTCTCAAGTTCCGAAGGATTTAAGAAAATCTTTTTAGTTTCACCTTGTTTGATTTTTTGGGTTAAAAATAATTTACGACATTTCTTTTCCTTTTCTTCATTTGTTTCATGTCCAATTTCATTGGTCGAAAAGTATGGAGTCGGAAAGATTTTTTTTCTGTTTTCGTCCACCACCTGTATGGCTGCCATTTTCGCTTTCCCTTTTCCTTGATTGGTGAGGCTGAGCTCCACAATTCCATCTCTATGATTCAAATGAAGCAGGATTGGACCTGATGAGGATTGAAGTCCAATCAGTCTAAAGATTGGATTCAGCATCTTTTCAAACGCGTCATCAATAAATGAGATAATACCGGCTAAAATCAGGCCGGCAATAATGGCAATGATGGTTATTGGCTCCATTTTAAGTTACAGTCTTTTGGGATTGAAAGGTGTTTTGGGAATCAGTCCGCTTGCTTTTTTTTCCAGTATTGTTCGCAATGTTTTTATTATTCGTAGGTTTTCTTTAGTAGCATTGTCGGCAAGGTTGTTGAATTCCAATGGGTCAGCGAGGTGATCATAGAGCTCCTCTCCTTGCTTACCTTCTGCCCAATCGGAATATCGCCATCTTTCGGTTCGTATACTTCGTCCCATTACCGGTGCTTCCAATCGGTTATCTGCAGGTCTTAGTACTTGGGTGATTGCAAAACTATTCCATTCGGAAACGGGCTTTTCTAAAAGAGGCACAAGAGATCGACCCTCTATTTGCTTGGGAGTCTTAATTCCAGCAAGGTGTGTAAGAGTGGGATAGATGTCTATAAATTCGACGATGCGTCGACAGGCCTGTCCATTTCCTCTGAACATCGGGTTGCGGATGATCAGGGGAGCTCGGGCACCCTGTTCGAAGAGTGTTCGCTTTTGCCAGATACCATTATGTTCGCCCAGGTGGTACCCATGATCACTCCAAAAAACCACGATTGTATTGTCTGTCAGGTCGAGACGGTCTAAGGCATCGAGCATCCTTCCCACTTGTGCATCCACAAAGGAAACACAGGCATAGTAAGCCTGCATCGCCTTTCGGCAGGTTAATTCATCGAGGCCATAATGAGGAATAGGACAGTTATGAGCGAAGGCAGCGGTTGGGATGTCATCACGGTCATCGCTCGGGGCGAAGGGTAAACGCATTTCTTCCAGCGGATACATGTCGAAGTATTTTTTTGGGGCAACGAAGGGTGTGTGGGGACGGAAGAAACCGGCTGCGACAAAGAAAGGCTCACCCTTTTTTTCCTCCATTAGTTTGATTGCTTCGGTGGCGATCATTCCGTCCGTTTGTTCCTCATCTTTCCCATCCGCTGCAAGCCAACTCAATGCTGCACTTATTTTGCGGTGTGGTTCCGCATTGAAAACCAGATGTTCATCGGTTTTGTCACGACCTATGGGATTCACGGTTTTTTGCCAGGATGGAGGATCATCAAAACCATCGGTTCCAATCGATGCCGGAACATTGTAGTGATAAATTTTTCCAACCCTGCCTGCCCACCATCCATTTTTCATGAATTGTTGAGATAGGGTGACCGCATCGGGCACCTCATCCCGAAAATGCCTGTCTAAGTCATAGACTTTGATGGTATCGGGACGGAGTCCGGTCATTACCGATGCCCGGGTCGCGTTGCACAGGGGGAGCTGATTGTAGGCATTGAGAAAAGTGACACCGGTTGCGGCTAACCGATCGAGATGGGGAGTTTGGGCAATGGGATCTCCATAGCAGCCGAGAGCACAGGACAAGTCGTCTGCTGCAATGAAGAGTATGTTTGGCTTTGTAGCAGCCGCAAGCAGATGACAGACCAGAAATAGCAGTAAAAAGGAATGTTTCATTTTAATGGTTAATAGGGTCGAACGGTGAGGGATTGTAATTTCCAGCTACCCGGAGCTTCAACTCCCCAGTGAGGGCTTGGATCAAGAATGAGCATTTCCCCTTTTTTAAGAATGCCAAGATCACTTATGATTCCTTCCTGTTCCTTGGCGTCGTTATCGGCATCCGTGCAATAAATCGCAAGTGCCGACCGATTCCCCATCCGCAGGGAGCCTCCGCATGAACCTTCCTTTCCGGCAGTTATGCCAATAGATTCGATCAGTACATCCGTTTCAAAACGAATGGCAAAAGCCTCTCCCGGCTCTACTCTTTCGGATTCTTTACCCTTTATTCCCAGTCCCTTTTCATCTCGTACGCCATCCCCTCCCTTGACAGATACAAAAAATGTCAGGGGTGATGGTACCGGTAACGGATTTCTCCAATCAAATTTCAACCGTTTTTTGGGTACAATGGAAATGAAACGATGACCGCCCACATTTCGATGAAGTCGGGCGGTGGAAATTAGTTCTTGGATCAATGGCTTTAGTCCTTTTTCGGCAATACGATTCTTAGATTCCATCGGATCCGACGATAATTCAAAAAGTTCAGTGGGGATAGCTTTACCGTAGCGCAAAAGAGAATCATCGAAAAAGATTTTCCATTTACCTTTAATAGGTTTTCCTTCAACGATGGGGTTATCGATCCGCATGGCACAGGCAGCTCCGTTTTTCGCCTCCTTGTGGTCGTTGTAGAACATGGGTCGATGGGCTAATGGTTTCCCCTCCCAAGCTGGAAGGATATTGTAACTGTCTTCCGCACCCTTTTCGCCTTCTTTTAGGTTAGGTAAAGGTTTACCTAGAATCTTTGAGAAGGTGCTGTAGAGATCCTGTAGTCCGACTAATTCGCCGCTTTTATTTCCAGGACTTTCTGCATCTCCGTTCCCTATTTTTCCTTCGGGCCAGGATACGATAAAGGGAACCCGGTGACCGCCTTCATAGCAACTTCCCTTATTACTTCGAACTGGACCGGTGGCTGTTTTTGCGGTTACTTCCGCACCATTATCTGAGGTGAAAATGATAATTGTATTTTCAATGAGTTTGCGGCTTGGCCTTCTTGGATCCCTAGTTTCTTGAAGAAAATCCAGCAGTCTGCCCAATGCCACATCATTTTCATAAATGTAATCGAGACGGACTGAGGCAGGATCGCCTGAAACCATCCTGCCGGATCCCTTAATTTTCTTCCCACCAATTTCTGTGTCCACGGTGTAGGGGCCATGGTTGGAATTGCTCGGGTAATAGAGAAAGAAGGGATCAAAGGAGGTTTCCCGATCACGTAAATGTTGGTTCAGGAATTCCATCGCATGGTCGGAGTGGCGACTACCCAGAGAATGAAGGTCATAGGCTAAATCTCCTGTGTTGGCCAGTTGCTTGCCATTGCCTGTGGCTCCAATGATGCGACGATTATGAATGTGTCCGGGACCAGTTGTCTGAGTGGGAGTGTTGCGATTCCCTTTTTTGTTTTTAGCTGCTTTCGGTCCGGTTGTGCCAGCATCGGGACCGGATGTCCCGTGCGAGCGCGAGGTAAAGCGGGCATAATCAAAGCCATGGTCACAGGGTCCGTCAAAAACATCCTTAGTCAGGTCCGCATCTTCCCATCCAGCGGCCGGTTTCCCATCGGATCGCGTATACCGCAGGCCAAGGTGCCATTTGCCTACCATTGCAGTCGCATAACCGCATGATCGAAAGAGAGTGGCGAGGGTGGGGCGGTCCTCCTCAATGAGCGGGTCGCCCTGAACTCCAAACAGAACCCAGTGTTTCATCCGGGCCCGCCACGGATACCTGCCGGTAAGCAATCCGTAACGTGTTGGGGTGCAGCGGGAGGATGGGGTGTGCGCATCGGTGAAAAGCATTCCCATGTTTGCCAGCTTTTGCATGGCCGGTGTATGTATCTGTTGGGTGTCGGAATTTCCGGTGAGAAATTGATAGGCAGAACTATCTCCCATACCCATATCGTCAGCCATAAATAAAACTACATTGGGCCTGTCAAGGAATTGTCCAAAGACGAGCAGGGGTAATAAGAAAAGAAATATTGGGTATTTCATAGAACGATCCTATTTTGGATCGTCGATTCCTTGCAAGTCGATTGCTTACGAGGGTATTTAATTACTTCTAGTAACTCAGCTCAAGCGATGGGCCTGAAGATTGGGGGTGAGAATCACTCGCAAAGGTATGCACCAGGCCACTCCCTTTTGTTTCGCTCGTTTCTCTTATGATGATAAAAGTGTATTCGTGGCTTTGATTATATTTGAGGAATTTTAAGAGTTCAGGAGTTTTCAAAAGGATTGAGCCACTATCCTGGCTTCGAGGAATTTCAAAGGTACCCACCTCTGTGCAATCCTCAATCTTCGGGGCTTCTTCCCAATTTAAAGTTTGATTCCATTCTATTCCCGTAAAACCCGCGACCGCGAGCACCTTAAATCGATTTGTGATGGGTAGATATACCCGGTGTCCCCACCGGCTTGGAACAAGATTAATTCTCAGACCAGCATCCTTGATCTCAGACCAGTCTGTTTCACTGGTCATGAAGTTTATCAGTGACCTTCTTTCATATGGTTTCCCCCCTGTGTCGAGTTTAACCATGAGAAGATCCGGATCGAGGAATTCAAATTGATTGTTTCGAATGATGGTCAGGTTTTTTCCATCTGAAGAGATCCTTATGCTTTTTCCTTCCGTTTTTTTAGTGATGATTTCGGTACTTTGATTGATTACTTTTGTCCCAATCCCACCTTGAGTGAGCTTGGTTGATTCATTCTGATTAAGGTACAAGGATTCACCTTGTTCGGAATGGACGGAGATGGTTCCTTCTAACACATTAAAAGTAGTTTCTTTACCCGGACCGTTTGCGAAAACCCCAAAACTGGTCCCGTGATCGACTGCATATCCGTCAGGCGTTTCAAGGATAAAGCCCTTGGCGGATTCAGGAGCCTTAACGATTAGATTCCCCTGGTAAAGCTTTGCCCTGATTGGATCTTGAATGTCAATTTTGCAGGGTGCTTCCATGGTAATTTCAGCACCGGAATCAAAGAGGATGGTCGCTACTCCAGCCTTCAAGTTCATAGTACCAGGGGTCAGTTTACTGCCGGCCGTTGTAGGCAAAGAACTTTCCCATGCTGCATTTTCATTTTCTTTTAGAGTCGCAACATAGTTCGGAGTTTTGGTTTTGGAATAAACCGCAAATATTCCAATGCTTAGAATCAGGGAAGCGGCTACGGCTAACCCATATGGAATAAATCTTAGTTTTGGTGGTTGAATTTCGATTACTTTTCCCGACGATTCCGTTTTTTCGAATTCTTCTTCCAGTGCTGATATCACATTGGTTTGATCGTAAAAGTTCCTTCTTAGTTTTGGGTCTTTCCGAAGCAGCTGATCAAATTCATGAAGTTCATCCTCATTGAGGTCTTCATTAAGATAACGATTTATAAGTTCTTCTTCCTTTTTCATTTTCTAATTCACGGAGTGGGGTTGGGTCATTTTTTTTGCACACTCCGAAAGCTTCTGTCGGATCCTGTAGATCCATTGGTAAAACCCCGTGATGCTCTTACCAAATCTCTTGGCAAGTATAGATGTTTCATAAGATTTTTCATACAGCGATTTCAGTGCGGACCTCTGGTCTTGTTTTAATTTTCCGAGACAATGTTGAATAATTGCTTCTCTTTCCAATTCCAGCTGTTCGGTCTCATTATCCAGTTCTTCAGCCATCAGTTCGATGGTTTCGCTGGACAAAATAAGTCTCTCTTTTGAACGGGCGATATCCCGTCTCCAGGCAAGGACCTCAAAACGGGCAACCGCAAAAGACCATTTTTTAAATTCATCTTCCTTATTTAGTTGGTCAAATTTTTTCCAAAGCACAATTGCCGCTTTTTGCATAACATCAAGGGAATCTTCTCTTTTGTAGACAAGGCTACGGACATAACGATGGATAGCAGCTTCGTGTGCCGTAAATAACCTTAGAAAGCAGTTGTGCTTATCTTCTTCGTTTTTGAATCGCATAGGAGTATTGTTGAATAAACTTTAACTCCCTAGATTTGCGGAATTTAACGGAATTTAGAAAAACTTTCTCTTATTTTACTCTACTCAGAAAAGTACGAAAGTTATGATCCACTTCCTTTTTAGTGAGCAGAAGATCGGAATGCTGTTCCTTCACATAATTAAGAGCGTTGGGTTGATATCCATCAAAACATTTTTTTGATACTTGAACGACTTCGTCGCTTTCGCTTCCAACTAAAATCACAATGCTTTCATCTCTAAACTCAACTCGCGCACCCGATGGTAAGTCTTTGAGGGAACTGTCGGTCAGTTTTTTTTGCTCTGCTTCTGCCATGATCGTTGAAAAGGACATGAGGTTACCTTCGAGTCGTATAAATTCAAATCTCCCTTTTAGTTTCTTTTCGATTAAATCAATGGTCTTTTCACTCCATGCACTTGGAACATTTTCACCGAGTTCTTTTCGCAATTGCGGAATGTGGGCAATAATCTGTCTTTGAATAACTTCGTTGGCCGAAGCAAGTACCTGTGAAATGTTACTTATTTTCAGAGTTTGTCCGCCACATAGCTTTCCCATTTTGTTTTTGTAGAAACCAATATTTTGTACTTCAACATTCTTAAGGAGTAGCTCTATGAGTTTCTTTTC
>Ga0163109_10004855_pt1 | contig 10173 bp, 9 predicted proteins | sample CRUFie1St13metaG_FD_108704 | JGI IMG/M metagenome (GOLD analysis project Ga0163109, IMG submission 108704) | Marine microbial communities from the Costa Rica Dome - CRUD Field 142mm St13 metaG | ecosystem: Environmental > Aquatic > Marine > Oceanic > Photic zone | place: Costa Rica: the Eastern... | reverse complement strand
TTTAGACAAAGACAGGAAAAAGAGGCTTAAACAATACACAAAACAAGTCCCTGGAGGGGTACTCACACTCGAAACTTGTAACAGAACTGAAATATTTGGGTTTTGTGAACCTAAAATATTGGTAGAGGCTTTATGCTGCACAATTGACATTGATTCTACGTTTCTAGAAGAACATGGATATGTGCTATCTAATGACGATGCAATTCGTCATATTTACAGAGTAGGATTAGGTATGGATTCCCAAGTATTGGGAGACTCGCAAATCATACAACAATTAAAAAAAGCATATAATGAATCTAGAAAGGAACAACTCTCTGGTGAGTTCCATCAGCTAGTTCAATCCATATTTAAAGCTCACAAAAGAAGTCGATCAGAGACCGACTTTGGCAGAGGAAATGTATCAGTTGGATATGAAGTAACACAGCGTGCCCTCGAGCATTTTGAAAATATATCCAATATCAAAATTCTGCTTATTGGCGCCGGTAAAATGGGAAAAGTATCCTGTAAAAACCTGATTTCTAATGGTGCTAGGCATATCTCGGTTATAAATCGTTCTATCAAACGTGCTAAGAATCTTGCAGATTCTTTAGATATTGAGATTAGTTCATTTTCAAAACTAGAACATGAAATTCATAGCGCTGATCTAATCATAACTGCAACAGGAGCTCTTGAACCCATTCTAACCCCTAAAAATTTTACAAATTTTCAAAAGGAAAAGCTCATCATTGATTTATCTGTTCCCCGTAATGTAGCGCATGAAGTGAGCGAAATCAATGGAATCACACTGATTGACATGGATTCAATTAGTAAAGTAAATCAAAAAGCTTTGGAAAAAAGGAAAAAGGCTATTCCAATCCTTGAGAATATTATCCACGAGGAATTTAAAGCGTATAAAAATAATATTGACCGGTCCAGGTTCCTACTACCACACATTAAAGAGGTCGATTACAAATTAAACAGTATTACAAAAGAGGAACTCCAAAAAGTACGAAATAAAGTAGATCCTGAAACCTTTAATCAACTGGAGAAGATCACTGACCGTGTCAAAAAGAAAATCTTAGCTGTGCATATCGATCGGCTTAACCAGGAGTACCAAAAAGTAGAACAGGATGCTTAGAATAGGCACCCGAAGAAGTAAACTTGCTCTCTGGCAGGCCAATTATGTCCAGCAGTTACTAAAAAAATCAGGATATGTGTCAGAAATTATTGAAATTGAGTCATTCGGAGATAAGATTCAGGATATCCCTATTCATAAGCTTGGAGATAAAGGGGTCTTTACCAAAGCACTAGATACTGCACTGCTTAATAAAGATATCGATCTCGCAGTCCATTCTTTAAAAGATGTACCCACTGAATTTGAAGAAAATCTAACCCTAGCAAGTGTTCCTACCCGCGAAAACCCCTTAGATGTGTTAGTCAGGCCATTGAAGAGACAAAACTCAAATAAAAATATAATTGCCACAGGCAGTGTCCGGCGAAAAGCATTTTGGTTAAATAAATATCCAAATTACAAAATCACTGGACTCAGGGGGAACGTACAGACACGCATTGTTAAAGTGGACAAAAATAACTGGACAGGTGGAATATTTGCTTTTGCTGGACTAAAGCGACTGAGACTAAGTGATCGGATATCAGAAACTTTGGATTGGATGTTGCCTGCACCCTCTCAGGGAGCATTGGGAATAGTATGCAGAAGCAATGATGAAAAAAACCTCTCTATCTTTAGAATGCTAGAAGATGAATTTATCAGAAAATGTGTAGATACCGAGCGCTTGTTTTTGAATACACTTGAGTCGGGATGCTCCTCCCCTGTCGGAGCTTTAACCACCTATAAAGATGGCATTTTCTCATTTAATGGAGCGATATTATCAAAGGATGGCGGTGAAAAATTGGAGATCCATGAGAATCTCCACGTAAATAAATATAATCTAGAATGGGGTAAACATCTCGCAAAAAAACTGATTGAAGACGGTGCGTTTAAACTCTTAGAACGTTGAAAATATGTCGTATCCAACCGTTTTATTTTGTAATCCACTCTCTGAAACTTACCAGAATCACCTATTGAATACTGCTTCTTTCGATTATGATATAATTAATTTTATATCCTTTAAAGAAGTGCATACAAATGAATGGCTCCCTAAAACTACTCAAGATTCTGAATATTGGGTTTTCACTAGTAAAAAAGCTGTAAAAACTGTTTTTAAACATCATAATAAACTGAATACACCTAAGAAGATATTTTGTGTAGGCCCAAAAACAGCTTCTGTTATCAATGATCACGAGCTGTCATCTTTGATTTGTTTTCCAAATGAATATAATTCGAAGGCATTAATTGAATTAATACTGGAAAGTAACGCTGACCGAATCACTCATTTTAAAGGTGATTTATCCCCTGAATATCTAGTTAATATACTAAAAAAGAATGGGCTGAATGCAAAAGGTATTGTTGTCTATAAAACAGATAAAAGAAAAGAAAAAGTTTCACTAGATCTTTATGACGGATTTGTTTTTATGAGCCCATCAGTAGTTCATGCTTTTATTGAGTCTAATACTCCTTCGAATGAGACACCGGTATTTTGTATCGGAAAGACCACCGGTATAGCAGCAACGAAGTCAGGTTTTAATAAGGTGATAGTCACCGATAAAGCAACTTTTGAACATCTAGTCAAAACTATTGAAGAACATATTAAATGAATAAATTTCCGGATTTACATAATACTTTATTAACAGATACACTTGAAAGCAAAAAGACTCCACGCCCTCCTGTTTGGATGATGAGGCAGGCAGGTAGATATTTACCTGAATACATGGAGCTTAGTAAGAAGTATTCTTTTTTTGAGCGCGTTAAAACTCCGGAACTAGCCTGTGAGATTACACTACAACCAATCGATATAATTGGAACGGATGCAGCCATTTTATTTTCTGATATACTAGTCATTCTAGAATGTCTAGGTATAGAAGTCCAACTAAAACCTGGCTTCGGTCCTTATATCCCTTTTCCTATACGATCCTCAAAGGATATGAAGAAGATTACAATCCATCCTGCTAAAGAATCTCTTGATTATGTATATAAAGCACTAAGCCTGACTCGCCAGGAGCTGAATGGCCGAGTTCCGCTAATCGGTTTTGCTGGCGGACCTTGGACTCTCTTCTGCTATTTGGTGGAGGGACAAGGATCCAAAACTTTTTCTTTGGCAAAACAATTTATTTTTTCGGAACCAAAATCAGCCCATCAAGTGCTGCAGATACTTACCAATCAGACAATCGAATACTTTCATGAGCAGGTAAAAGCAGGAGCACAGGTCTTACAGATATTTGAATCCTGGGCGGCAGCACTTGGTCCAGACGACTTCATGACCCACGCTTACCCCTTTCTAAAACAAATTGTAAGTGAGGATTATGGAGTACCAATGATTTTATTTGCTAAGGACGCTGAATGGTGTTATCCAAATTTTCAAGACAAAGGCATAAAAGGATTTGGGATCAGCTGGAGATGTACTCCTGAGAATGCTCGTTTTTTAGCCGGAAATAAGACTGTGCAAGGTAATTATGATCCGTCTAAGCTGATGTGCACGCCCAATATTATAACTAAAGAAGTAACGGAAATGATCGAGCGTTTTGGTACACATCGATTTATCGCCAACTTGGGACATGGTATCCTACCTAATGTTCCTGTAGATAACGCAAGAGCCTTTGTGGATGCTATAAAAAATTATCAATCCCCCTCATGAAATACTTTGACTCTAAACGGAAAGAATTCACGGAACTTATCAAAAAACTCCAGGTCAAAATCACCGGAGCAATTGAAAAAGCAGACGGAGAGGCTGAATTTCAAATCGACGACTGGAAGAGGGAAAAATTTGGGTTTGGGAGTACCCGTATAATTGAGAATGGGAAAGTATTTGAAAAAGGTGGTGTTAATATTTCAGCTGTATCAGGTCCGCTACCTGAAGCCCTTCAGCAAAATCTTAATGAGGAAACATCTGATTTTTTTGCGAGCGGTATATCACTAGTTCTTCATCCCCAAAATCCCTATGTGCCTACCGTTCATGCCAACTACCGCTACTTTGAACTTTATAATAAAGATTCTAGTGAAATAATAGACCAGTGGTTCGGAGGCGGAGCTGATCTAACCCCTTATTACCTCTTTAAAGAAGATGCTGTTCACTTTCACCAAATTCATAAAGCAATTTGTGATCTAACTCACCCAGCTTTTTATCCCCGCTTCAAGAAAGCATGTGATGAATATTTTTTCAATCATCATCGGAATGAGGCTAGAGGAATAGGTGGTATTTTCTTCGATCACGTAAGGGCAAATGAAGATACTTCTGCACAAGACCTTTACGAATTTGCTTACAATGCAGGCTTGGGATTTATAGATGCTTATATTCCAATTGTTAATCTGAGAAAAGATATCAATTACAATCAGCAAAACCGGGACTGGCAGGAAATCCGACGCGGACGCTATGTAGAATTCAACCTAATCCACGACCGCGGCACCCTATTTGGACTTAAAACAAAAGGGCGGATTGAATCTATTTTTATGAGCCTGCCACCACATGTGCAATGGCGGTATAATCATAAGCCCAAACCCGGTTCTAAAGAACAGCAAATGCTTGACCACCTAAAAGAAGTGGACTGGCTTAATCTCCAAAATAATTAGAATAAACATGAGATATCCAGGAACACGTTTAAGACGTAACCGAAAATCTGAAGCAATTAGAAGCATGGTTCGGGAAAATCAACTCAGTCCTGATGATTTTATGGTTCCTCTATTTATAACTGAGGGTGAAAATATAAAAGATGAAATACCCAGTATGCCTGGTTACTTTCGGTATTCACTGGATCGTTTGAATTACGAACTCGATGAGATTACTGAACTGGGAATTAGATCTGTATTGTTGTTTGTAAAGGTACCAGAAGATAAAAAGGACAACAAAGGAACAGAGCCTCTCCGTGATGACGGGCTTATGCAAAGGGCTATCAAGCACATAAAAAAATATTATTCGGATCTGTTCGTTATGTCTGATGTAGCACTAGATCCATATTCATCCTATGGCCATGATGGTATTGTAAAGGACAATGAAATAGTAAATGATATCAGTGCCGAATTACTAGCACAGATAGCTCTGAGCCATGCATGTGCCGGTGTAGACATGGTCGCACCCTCCGATATGATGGACGGACGTATAGACTTAATAAGAAAAAAACTGGATCAAAACGGATACGAAAATACAGGTATCATGGCATACAGTGTTAAATATGCCTCTTCTTTTTATGGCCCATTCCGTGACGCGCTAGATTCAGCACCCGGATTCGGTGACAAAAAAACCTATCAGATGGATCCGGCAAACAGTAAAGAAGCATTGGTCGAAGCACGGATGGATATACAAGAAGGAGCAGACATTATCATGATCAAACCAGGTCAGCCCTATCTTGATATACTAAAGGCTGTCAGTGATGAATTAGAAACTCCCGTTTCTGTTTATCATGTTTCGGGTGAGTATTCAATGATAAAAGCAGCAGCAGAAAAAGGTTGGTTAAATGAAAATGAGGTGATAATGGAATCACTGATCTCGTTCAAAAGAGCCGGTGCTAGTCTAATCGTAACATACTTTGCTAAACAGGCAGTCAAATTACTAAATGAAAGTAAATAGATGAACATTAATACAAGTAAAGAACTTTATAAAAAGGCTAAAAATATAATTCCAGGAGGTGTTAATTCACCAGTCAGAGCCTTTAATAGCGTTGGAGGTTCTCCTTTGTTTATCAGAAAAGCTGAAGGTGCTTACTTATATGATGAAGATGGAAATAAATATATTGATCTGATCAGCTCTTGGGGTCCAATGTTGCTGGGTCATGCCGATCCCGATGTTTTAAAAGCAGTTACTGAAACGGCCAAAAACTCCACTTCTTTTGGAGCCCCTACTCGACTTGAGATAGAGATTGCAGACCTTATTACTGATACTATAAAGGGTATTGATAAGATCAGAATGGTTAACTCCGGTACAGAAGCCTGTATGAGTGCAATCCGTGTCGCACGCGGTTATACAGGCAGGGATAAAATTATCAAATTCAAAGGATGTTATCATGGGCACGGTGATTCTTTTCTAATTGAGGCGGGAAGTGGCGCTCTTACAATGGGACATCCCAGTAGTCCAGGGGTTACACCTGGAACAGCTAGGGATACGCTCATTGCTGAATTCAATGATCTAGATGAAGTTGAAGAATTACTAAAAGCCAATAAAAACAAAGTTGCAGCCATTATACTAGAACCCATAGCAGGAAATATGGGCTGTATACCTCCTGAAGAAGGTTTTTTAGAAGGACTTCGCTCACTATGTGATTATCATGATACCGTACTAATTTTTGACGAAGTAATGACTGGATTCCGGGTGGCATTTGGCGGAGCACAGGAGATATATGGCATAACAGCAGATATAGTTACCTATGGTAAAATTATAGGTGCAGGACTTCCAGTAGGAGCTTACGCAGGGAAGAAGGAGATCATGGATTTTGTCGCTCCAACAGGTCCAGTATACCAGGCGGGAACTTTATCAGGTAATCCACTGGCAATGGCAGCAGGATACACACTACTCAAGAAATTACATGATAATTTATCGTTATATGATGAACTAGAAGTAAAATCTAATACTCTAGAACGAGGACTTAAAAAAGTATTAGATGACCATTATATTCCAAATTATACAAATCGAGTGGGATCTATGATTGGAATTTTCTATAGCGATCATAAGGTGACAGGCTTCAAGGGGGCCAATACGACTAACAAAGAGTTATTCAGAAAAATTTTTCACCATATGCTGGAGCGTGGGGTATATCTCCCACCATCTCCCTTTGAGGCTTTCTTTTTGTCAAATGCTCTTAAAATTCAAGATATATCATTAATAATTAGTGCTTTTGAAGACTCTATATCAGCCATATGCGCTAAAAATTGATGTTAAGTATGCTAGCCAAAAGGTAAACTCTAATTACTATCTAGATATGAACGAGATGATTAGCTTCCTTAAAATAGCAGAGATGTTTTTTTTCGAGATGAAGATGTATTATATAACTTTAAAAAGTTAAAAGGCTTCTTCATTACAACCTATTACAAAGGAATAAAAAGATTATTTTGAGTTCTGAAAAATGATAACAGTACCTAAGAGTACATGTTCATGATAAATATGTAATTAGTCAAAATTAAGCTGATTTGAGAGAGTTATTTCTAAATCTATCCTCATCAAAGTTACTGGGTATAGTGCAAACATTTTTTCTGCCAAAAATTTTATACCTATTCTTTGAAATTACATCATATAAGTAGTCAGTATATTTTAAAGGAATGAATGAAAAGTAAGAGAGAAATTTAATCGGCGAATTGATTTGTTTTAATATTTCAAATATTGCCTCAGATTTTTTATAAAAATTTCCATCTCTATAAAATATAATACTGGTTTCAGTGTTCCCCAATACATTCTCAGGTAAGGTTAATACAGCGTAATCTGATTTCGACCAGGAAAACAATAGATTTTTATCAGAATCATACTTCATCAAGAAATGAAGTAACGCGTTACAAAGATTACAAAATCCATCAAAGTATACAACATTATTTTCCATCTATATATAAGTAAATATTGTATTTAACCCTTTAGGTTATAAGGGATATTTTTTTTGTTATTTATTTAGATTTAGTCTCTATAAGTATTATATTAGGTATGTTATTAAGAATAAATCTAAATAACATACTTTAATTTAATAATAATATTTCAAAAAAGATGAATTCACTAACACGACTGTTCACACTATTCATTGCATTAATAACGCTGAGTTACTGCGGCACTACTAACACAGAAGAAGAAGTAGATAAAGCTGGATTCTTAAAGAGTAATCTAGGTGACATAAATAGTATCGCCTTAACAAATTTTACTATTCCTTCATCTTACGATATAGAGGGTTCTTTAGCACCTGGAGCTTATAATGGCCAAAAGCGCCGGTTAGCCCAACTCAAAGAAATTGCTGATTCCTCTAGAAATGAACCAATTAAATGGGATCTAAAAGCAGCTATCGCAAATGAAAACTATGATATGTTTAATAGTGCTGATGCACAAGGCGGTTCTAATATTCGTACTAAGATAGATGAATTAAATTTTGATGCTGGTAATACCAGTGTAGCTGATGACTTTGCCAGTTTAGCTGATTTACTTGTACAATCAAGTCAAACAAATTATACGGTAGATGCATCAAATGGCACAGCAGGAATGATTACTACTGGTAGTAAAAAGAGACATGTAAGCGCTAATGGGTTGGAATATGCTCAAATTTTAGAGAAAGGTCTTTATGGTGCTATGATGTATGATCAAATGGTTGATGACTACCTTAGAGATTCTCAGGCTGGCAAAGACAATGAACTAGGGAATAATGAATCATCTATTGATAACTATGCATCATATGGTACCAGCCGTCAACACAAATTTGACGAAGCATTTGGCTACTTTGGTGCAAACGCAGCAACCTATCCAAATTCTGGAAACACCTCAAGTGGCGATGGTATGTTTTTAGCTAACTATACTTTTGACTTTAGCGATGAAACAGAAGCAGCATACGGAGTTAATTTGGCTCAAGCAGCAATGAATGCTTTTATCGTTGGTAGATCGGTATTAAAAGCAGGTCAAGGCTTTGGACCTTCGCAAGAAAGTGTCAATGAAGATTTATTTGTTGCTGCAAGAGCAGACATAAAATTATATGTAGAAGCAGGATTAGCGGCAGCAGCTATGCACTATCTAAATGATGCGATTGCTGATGTATCTGATGCGGACAAAATACATCATTTATCTGAAGCACTAGCATTTATATATGCAATGTCATTCAACTCAGAGGGTCGATTAACAGCCGAAGAAGCTCATAATGCATTAATCGCAATGGGCTGGTCAAGCTCAGATAGTTCATTAAACGGAATCTATGGAATAAATTTGTGGACAGTCACTGACGATCAAATGACTTCTGCGATAAATATATTAGATCAATCATTCCCAGGTTTTAAAGATGCAAATTTCTAAAATGATCTTTGTCAAGTTTAAAAGGTTTCAAGCCCTTCTTCTCTCATTGTTGTTAGCATGTTTTATTATTAGTTGCGATGGCGAAGAAGGAGCTTTAGACCTAAGTGGGCAAGATGATCATACTGAGTTATTAACTAATCAGGTTAATAATGTTATAATTCCATCTATAAGTAATTATAAAGACGCTACTGAAACCTTATACTTATCAGCAAACAATTTCTGTAGTTCAATAAATGATAGTAACCTAAATAGTTTTAGAGATGCTTATCATAATACTTACAAATCATTTCAGTCTGCAGCTCTGCATAATTATTATGCTAATATCAATTATGACTTGGTGAACACAACTAATTTGTTTCCAATAGATACACTATTACTTAAAAATACGATAATATCAAGTACTTATAATTTTTCTTCTGAATCCCAAAAAAGAGCCAATGGATTCCCTGCTATAGATTATCTCATTTACTCATCTCAGAATACTATAAATTTATTTACATCAGATGAAAAAAAATGCTCATATCTACTAAAATTGACAGAGTCAATAAAAAATAAAGCTGTACAATTAGATGAAATGTGGGGTGGTAGTTTAAAAGAAAATTTCATTAGTAATGACGGTGTAGAAATTGGTAGTTCTATTCATGTCCAACTTAATAGTTCATTATCTTACTATGAAGATCACATAAGAGAAAATAAAGTTGGTTTACCAATTGGTAGAATAGGTCCACTTGACTCACCTATAGAGGCTGACCCAAGTAAAATTGAAGCATATTACCAGTCTCTATATGATGGTAATGATTTATTTGCTCTATCATTAGTAAAAGAATCTATCCAAGAAATGGAAGATTTATATCTTGGTGGAAATACCTTAAGAAATAATTTGATAAATTCAGGTTATGATAGGCTACTAATTAGCAGAGGTCACTCAGAAGTGGATTCCGATATTAAATCACAATTTGATTTAATTTACTCGAAAATAGATGAAAGGACCTCAATATCAGGAGATACAGATTTATATGATGCTATTCAAGGGCTGATCACAATAATGAAATCTGATCTGTTTCCATTATTAAACATACAAGATGCTGATGGTAAAAACGATGGTGATTAGTTAGTTAGA
>Ga0163109_10004853_pt1 | contig 10176 bp, 10 predicted proteins | sample CRUFie1St13metaG_FD_108704 | JGI IMG/M metagenome (GOLD analysis project Ga0163109, IMG submission 108704) | Marine microbial communities from the Costa Rica Dome - CRUD Field 142mm St13 metaG | ecosystem: Environmental > Aquatic > Marine > Oceanic > Photic zone | place: Costa Rica: the Eastern... | reverse complement strand
CATTGTCAGTCGCTGTCCACTGTATGTTACTATCTGCGTTAATAGCAGCAACAACAGTTGATACAAATTGTGCCCATGTTGTTGCAGAATTAACGTTAATATTTAAAGTTCTAGTGATTGTTCTAGAAGAATGTTCTGTCTGTGCAGCTGCATAAACTGTACCACCAAAAGTTATTGCATCGATGGAACCATCTGCGTTCTTTAAGTGTATAAATTCTTTATGAACATTAGAATTTTTAGAAGCACTTCCCGCGCCGCTACACCTCAAAACCACTGTCGCAGAAGTTCCTCCGGGTGCATCAGTCCAGACAGACTCACTACCCACTGTTTTACAAACTGCCGTAGCTACAACTGCAGGTGCATTTTCATAGCAGCATGGAAAGTAATGTTCAACCTCGTGTTGATGATTGAATTCAACGCGATAGGCGCCCCAGACAAAGTCTGAAATTTGCGTTCCATCGTCGCACACTAAAGGCTGGGGCTTTTTTCTAATGTATCGATAGACCTTTCTAAATCGGTTTTGATCTCTTGTCAAAACCTTGTTGTCAACTTTTATGTGGGTACCCATTAATTATCTCTTAAATTATTTTTGCAGCTATTGAAGATAAATATGACCTTTCACCTTTTTTTAACTGTACATGACCTGCGACAGATTCATTTTTAAATTTTTCACTAATAATAGTTAAACCATTTGAATGGGAGTCAATATAAGGTGTGTCAATTTGATCAACATCACCAAGCAAAACTATTTTAGAGTTTTCACCCATTCTTGTTATAACTGTCTTAAGTTCGTGTATTGTGCAGTTCTGGGCCTCGTCCATGATTAAGAAAGTATCAGCAAAAGTTCTCCCTCGCATAAACGCGAGGGGTGCAATTTCAATTGAACCTTTTTCTCTCATTACATTGAAATAAGTCAAATCGTTGTCTTTTAATCCCTGCCTAAAGTTGTCCATAATAGGAGCAATCCAGGGTAACATTTTTTCATTCATGTCCCCAGGAAGGAAACCTATATCGCGACCGACTGGCTGAATATTTCTGGTAATTACAATTCTGGAATATCTTCCCGAGTGCAAACCTTCAATACCTGCAAGTAGAGTTAAATAAGTTTTACCGCTTCCTGCTAAACCTGTAATTGAAACAAGTGGAATTTCGTCGTTGAATAGTAGGTTAAGGGCATAGAGTTGTTCTCTATTTCTTTCTTTGACAAAAACAAAGTCGCTTGTCATGTTTTCTACACTTTTGACTCTTTCAAGCTTACCTTTTGAGTATCTTCCTAAAAAGGACTGGCTTTCATTTTTCAAGCAGATAAATTCGTTTTCTCTTAAATTTCTATCAATTTTTTCTTCTATTTTTGAAATAATGTGCTTACTATTGTTTTCTAAATCTTCATAAGCTTGATCGATAATTGCAGTTTCTTGCACTTCTAAATCTACATAACCTCTATAGAACTCACTATCTTTTAACTCTATCTTGTCTTTTAAATAGTCTTGCGCATTAATTCCAAGTGCATCACATTTGACTCTAAAGTTAATATCTTTTGTGACCATAATAACAGGCCTAGAAAACTTTTTAGTTACTTCCATCGCCATTGCGATCATCTGATTATCTGCTGATTCTGGGTCTAGACCTACAGGAACTTTGTATTTTGTTTTAACATCTACTTTTAGAGTTTGTCCATTTTCTTTTATTTTTACCCCACCATGCAGATTTCCAACTTTCCTTAGATCATCTAAATACCTGTTGACATACCTGGCGTTTTCTCCTACTACACCTTTTTTATCTTTAAATCTGTCTAATTCATCGAGAGCAATTAGCGGAATCAAAACGTCATTATCAGGAAATGAATGAATTGAACACTTGTCATAAAGCATTACGCTTGTATCAAGAATGAAAATTTTTCTACTTTTTTTATCTGACATCAAATTTACCTTGTTCTTTTTAGAGTGACTTAATAAAATATAACACAAAAGGAGACTAATATAAATATGAAGTGCTACGAACACAATAAAGAATTTAATAATTCATGTCAAAAAAAATCTTGTAGATACTGGATAAATTGCAGAGAGAAACAAAATTGTGGTATTATTGCTGCTAACAATGACAATAAAATGACACTAGAAGATGTTGGAAGGTTATTTGAAGTGACAAGAATGAGAATATGTCAAATAGAAAAAATAGCCATCAAAAAACTTCAAGACAAAGTCAAATCAATTCTAAATTAAAAAAGGAGCTTGCGCTCCTTTTTTTTCATATAATGCAAAAGAAGGGTTTATCAACCCTACTATTCACCTTTGTCACTATTTAATGAAACTTTTACCAAGTCGGAGACTAACTTCTTAAGCTCTCTTAGTCCCTTTCTAGCTCTTACACCTGCTGACTTGTTTCCTTGAGAATTCTTTACTAGGTCAGTTTGCAAACTCTCAACCATGACCTTGATTTCCTCATATTGTTGTACAATTTGTTCGTTCATTACATCCTCACTGTAAAATAATTTTGGGTTTGTTATTAATATTACCTTCTTTCTCTTCTGCGTTAATATTTTCTGTATATTTTTTTATGACTGAAGTTATTTCTTTCATTTGCTCAGGATTCTCAAGATTCAAAGATAACAGATAGATTATATGCATTATTTCCTCTTGGTTAACACCAAATCTTAAAATTTCATGAACAATTTCTCGGGCACGCTTTCTATCGTTTACTATTCTTACTTTTTTTCTATCTATTTTTTCACTCATTTACTACCTCACAATATCCCTGATGACCTCAGACGATACTTTAAATCTATCTTCGCTGATAAAAGTTATTATTTTAACATGCTGATCTTCACCAATTATATCCCTCTTGACGACAACAGGCTCACCCCATCTTTTATCTTCTATTAAATCAAGTACTTGCTCCCAAGTTGCTAAATCTACGTTTTCTCTTTCTAGAAAATTATTAACTCTTTCAGATAGCATATACTTCATATCTTCTTTGCTCACTGTAACCTCAGTTTGATCTTTTCCTGCTCTAATTTCAGACCTACAATATTCTTTTACTAAATGAACGGCTTCACAGTTATTGCATTTGACTAGCTTTTCAATAATATTGCCCTTTTCATCTATCTTAGAATAGACAGGAAATTTGTGATTAATTATTTTTTCATTTTTCCTATAGATTGCCAAAACACAGTGACACTCAATTAAATGCTTTATCCCAGGCACAATTAATCCTCCCAAAGCAAAACTTTGTCTATGTTCTTATATATTTTTTTCATACTTTTAATTTTTGCAAGAATCGGAGGTATATAATCTTTAGGCATAAAATATGAGTCTCCCTGCTTGTTAGTTAATTTTTTCATAATTCTTGAAGCGTTTGAAAAATATCTTAGACCATAATCTAATTCACTTATAAAGCTTGGGTCTTTTAGCAAAATGTCAGGAATGAAAATCTTAACTGACTTACTTGACATCCTCTTCTTTCTATAGACTAAAAGTTCTTTGTTTTTTTCATTTGAAGAGTTTTCTATTCTTTTTTCAATAAATTTTCTATGTTTGTTAATTCTTTCTTCAGAAACTGACGGGTGGATTATAAAACCTTTTCTGTCAAACCTTATGTACTTTCCGGTTTTTAAATCTTTTTTAATTTCTTGCGATATTGTCTGGCCTTTTTGCGCTGTTACAACATCTGATCCAAGAACAGCAGAAAGATCACTTAAAATATTTATTGTGTTTTCGTCAAACTTTAAGGATACTGGAAATATTTCTGTAATTCCCTTTGAGTTGTTTTGAAGAATAACATCTCTCACTTCACTTGACAATCCAAAGCAGAAAACAACATAAGGTATTTTTGTTTCCGCGGCTTTGTATAACAAGTGGTATATTTCACCAATAGACTCAATTTGACCGTCAATTATAATGTATTTGAAATTTTTTATTTCATGAGCATTTTTCATTCCAAGATATGAAGAGTCATAGTCTACCCTGAAATTTATATTTTTTGACTTTGAAAAAGTAATTTGATTTGTTGGCGTGCTTTTTATTTCTACGTTGTACTCTAAAGAAGAGTTTTCTACTAAGAAATTTAAAATTTTTTTTACATGACTATCTCGTATTGTCTTAAAAAAATCTTCTAGATTGTCTTTATGTAATAAATAATCTTCTTTGGATAAATTAAATTCTGAATCGAAAAAGTAAGTTAGAAAAAAAGACCCTAAATTAGGATACAATTTTTCTAATTTCAAATATTCATTAGACAGAATGTTTTTGAGCTCTTTGTCCAATCGCGAATCTGTTGACAAATTTAAATAGTTAGCAACAGGATCTTTTATTAGAACAGTGTCCTTAGAGTAAAGAAAATTTCTGCAGTTTTCAACAGACTTAAAGTTATTTTTATTACTTTCTAAAAATTTCTCTACTAAGCTTCTGTCAAAAACTGCAGTTTTTTTCTTTTTAGGAATCTCGCCACAAGTTGTTTGCTGCATAAGTTAATATCTCTTCAGCTGAATTTTCATTATAACCATATTCTTCAATTAAAGTTTCAAGCATTTCACTATACTTTTTCTTTTGATCATCATCTCTTGATTTAGACTTAGTAACTATTCTAGATATATCTTTCACAGAAGTTATCAAGTATCCCTCTACAGCTTCTTTTAGAGGTCCGTATGATTTGTAGTTGACTGTTTCTCCCTTTCTCATTTTTGAAAACATAAATGCAGTTACATCTGATCTAAAACCGTCTCTTGCAGAACCTACGACACCAATCATTTCTTCTATTGATTTCATAAATTTTTCATCGGGTGATCGCTCCTCGCGAGTAATCTTATCTTTAAATTTATTTTTTGTAGTATATGCTTCTGCATTGTCTAAGTAAGAGTCAAATAGAGACTGGGCTTGTTCTTCGTAGGCAGTGATAAATGCCTTGGCGATTTCATTTTCAAGAATTTTCAAATACTCTTCTCTAATTACTTTGCCTAAAATTTCAATGTACCTGTTTTTAGCTTCCTCATCAACTATCTGTTCTTTTACTTGTCTTGTTAAAGAGTCAATAACATTAATAGGAGTTATCATGTTCTTGTCAGAATCAGAAAGAGCAGCGTCTAGCGCTTTCATGATAAATCTTGTTGAAATACCCTCCATGCCTTCGTGTTTAGCTTCGTCTTTTAAGTCTTTGATGTCTACTTTTCTTACTCTACCTTTTTCAATAATTGCTTCACCGTTATAAATCTTCATTTTTGTCAACACATCACACTTGTTAGAAGGCTTAAGACGACTCATTACAGAAAACATGGAGGCTATTTCTAAGGCATGCGGGGCAATGTGTGCTTTATTAAAGTCTGATCTTTTAATTACTTTTTCATAAATTTTCATTTCTTGATCAAGTTCTAGAACATAAGGTACTTCAATCTTTAAAACGCGGTCTAAAATAGCCTCGTTAGTGTGTTCAGATTTAAATCTGTTCCACTCTGATTCATTGCAATGGGATAATATAACCCCGTCAAAATAAATCATATCGTTTTTACCCGGTGATGGTACACGCTTCTCTTGTGTGGCTGTCAACATCGTATGCAGGAATTCAATTTCATTCTTAAAAACCTCAACAAATTCTACAATTCCACGATTACCCACGTTAAAAGCACCATTTAAAGATAGAACTCTAGGATCATCTTCTGGGTAAAGATCTAATTTACTAATATCTTCAGTACCAATCAAAACCGAGACGTCTTGAGAATTGGCATCCATAGGAGGTACTACGGCAATGCCCCTTCTTCCTCTTTGTGAAAAAGTTGATTGAGTTACTGGAAAGTTTTCATATTTGCCGTCAAATTCATTCATCAAACGATGACGACAAACAGGACATAAATCGCCCTCGATGTGTACACCCAGTATATCTTCAAAATCTTTTCTTAGACTTCTGGGAAGAAGGTGAAGAGGTTCTTCTCTAATAGGGCAGCCATCTAAGTAGTAATAAGGTGCTGCATGCTCGAGGGATTTTTTTACAGCTTCGACGAGCGCTGATTTACCGGCGCCAACGGGCCCCATTAAAAGAAGAACCTGTCTGCTTTCTTCACCTTTATGAGCAGCAGATTTTAAAAATCTCATTAGCTTGTTAATGACTGATTCCATTCCGAAAAATTCTTTTTCAAAATACTCATATTTTCTAATCTTGTCACCGTTGAATATATCTCTGTATTTTTCAGAATCTACATCAACTGTTTCCATCCCGAATTCTTTAATAGTTTCGTAAAGCCTTTTGTGAGCCAAACGAATAATTTCTGGATTTTCTTTTACAACTGTTAAGTACTCTAGAAAAGTACCGTTAAATTTTTCATACTTCGAAGTCTCCCTCTGCTTCTGTATTAAATCTAAAAATTTGCTCATATTATCCTCTTTAAAATTAGCAGACAAACAATAGTATACTGCCAGAATTCAATTGTTTAAATTTCCCATACATCATTTTCGATAATTGTGAATAATTTTACTTCACCCTCTTTCCATATTTTTCTAACATGTTCCACAACATTGTCTGCGTAGTCCAAGTCTAAATCTCTACCGTCATGCTCGTGCTTCAGAACTAGTTCACCGCTAGATTCAATTCTGTCGACAAATATGTGGGGTATAGTATTCACACCTGTGTTTTTTATCATATCATCTCTGACTGTTTTCCAGTCGTCATGGTCTGAGACTTCTGAGATAAATACATCTCCATTTTTTTCTCGCCGATAGGAGAACATGTTAAGTTCTCTAAAATCATCCTCATCTAAGAAAAGTCTTATTGCAGCGACATCATCATGAGTTTCTCTCACTTCAAAACATTTTTCCAATCCGAACTCTTTCTCCAGCTTCTGAAAAATGTAGAATCCAACATGGTAAGGATTGACACCACCAATATGTGGTCGAACAACTGCATTGTGCATTTTAAGAAAAGGTACATGCATGTCGTCGGTGAGACTTAAGTCATGCAATATTTTGTAATGCCAAAAAGACGCCCAACCTTCATTGAGTATTTTTGTTTTAATTTGGGGCATAAAATAATGACTTTCATCCTTGACTATTTCAATCAAGTCTAATTCCCACTTTTCATAGCCTCGCCCATATTCCAAAAGAAAAGATAGCAAGTCATGATCCCGCTTCAAAAGTCTTTTGTTTAGAACACTATAGTCTAACACAATTCCTTTTTCTTTGTACTTGTTAAATCTATCAATCTCTTCTTGCTTAATAGCTTTTTTACTCTTTCTTGGCATGCCATACCTTTCTGTTTGAAACCTAACAGCATGCAAAGAATCCAAGAAAGATTCTACCTTTTCTAGACCAATGTTTGGATCTTCAGAATATTCCTGTATTCTTCTTTTTGCATTTCTCATTTTTGAAACAATTGTTTCCGAATCAGTGTCAGCAAAACATCTATTATTTTTAAAAAAGTCACTGTGCCCAACACAGTGTGCCATAATTAACACCTGAAGATAAAAGTCATTTTGAAGCATTAAATACGCAATTGAAGGGTTTGAATTGATGATTAATTCATAAGGAAGACCACTCTGTCCCATATTATACATAAAGTGTGTTCTTTCAAAAGACTTACCATAAGACCAATGATTATAGTGGCTTGGCATGCCATGATATGCCATATGACCAATCATTTCATAATAATCACAAATTTCATAATTGATAGGATACCAATCCAAACCATAACCTTTTGCTATTTCGCATATCTTGTCATCAAATTCTTTAAGATCTTCGATGCCGTATGTCGTTCTATCATAGCTCATATTTACCTCCAAATAATTTAGCAAACTGTGGCCAAACATCTTTTTTGTCTTGAATTTTGAGTACTTTAAAAGATTCGCTCGTTAGGGGCTCAAATATTTTTGCCATTTCTTCACCCCACATGTTGTTTGTCGCACCTTTAATTTGAATATAACCTGCCAATTGGCTTAAGTCTATCAACCTAGACATAAATTCTAAAGCTTTGGGATTATCCTCTGACCAATTTTCGCCATCTGAGCAATGAAATGTGTAGATGTTCCAACTAGAGGGAGAGTATCGTTCCCCAACAATATCATTTGCTAATTTTAAACCTGAGCTGATATAAGTTCCTCCGGAGGATCCTTTTTTAAAGAAATCGTCTTCACTTACCTCATGAGCTTCAGTAGTATGTGATATAAAAACTGTTTCAATGTTTTCATAACGATACCTTATAAATTGGTATAAAAGAAAGAAAAAACTTCTAGCAAGATATTTTTTGTTTTTTGACATAGAACCTGAAGTATCCATGATAAAGAATATAACTGCATTTGTAATAGGCTTTTTTGTTACATCAATGTGTTTATATTTCAAATCATCTTCATGAAAAGTAAATCTATCACCGCTATCAGGATCATATGATCCGTTTCTTATTGCTGCTTTTTTTCTCTTTATTTTGTTTTTCAAGGTTTCTTTTTTAGAAAGTCTAGGACGTATACCTTTAGGTCTGTAACCTTTTCTTTTGTATTTTTCTGAAAATAGATCTGCAGATTTCTTTTTTTCCAGCTCCGGAAGTTCTAAATCGTCGAAAAGATATTTTGCTAATTCATCTAGAGAAATTTCAACGTCATAGAAATCTTCTCCTTTTTGATTACCGGGCTTGTTTGGATCCCCTCCAGCGTTTTTCTTTTTGCCTTCTTTAATCTTTTGTCCTTTTTTAATATCTGACCCAGGTGCTGCTCCAACACCTTTAGACCCATTTCCTTGATCATAAATGAATCTGTATTCTTTAATACCTCTGACGGGAATCCTTATTTTTTTCTTTCCGCTTTGACCAATTATACTTTCTTCTGCAACAATATTGTGAATGCCTTCTTTAATTGCTTTTTCAATTTTCTCTTTATGTCTTCTTCTGTCAGAAGCTGATCGATCAGCGTTTGTGTTATGTTTTTTGAATATTGACATTAATATTACCTCTCTTACATCATAATTATATCTATAAATTTATAGAGGTATATAACAATTATGAATAATGAATTATTAGCAGTACTTAGGTTATATTTACAAAATAATTTAAAAGAAAACAAAGAAGTCGAAGAGTCATTTACATACAAAATAGCGAAAGCTAAATTGGCAGGCCTAGACAAAGTAAAGATAGGTGATAAAGAACACCCAGTCACCATGTCAAAGGAAAAGGCCAAGAAAATAGTAGCCGAAATAGAATCAAATTTACAAGAAAAAAAGAAAAAAAGTAAAAAAAAGAGCTCGCTTTCAAAGATGAAAAAGAGAAATTTGCCATCTCAGTACGGTGCTGCTAAAGGTACAAAAAGAAGGAGAGCACTTGACAAAGCAGCTGCTGCATACGCTGATGGCGATGTTAAAAAAGCTGCTAGAATAGCTGATCTAGAAAATAAAAGACAAAGAAATAAAGGAATACCTCAAACTAAAAGACATGATACTGGCAAGTACGTTTCAGAAATTTCAGATGATAATTTACGTGATTTAATTTATGAAATTTACGAAGAAGAAATGCTAGATGAAGTACTTTTAGAATTTGAAAATAGGCTTGAAGAAAAAAGAAGAAAAAAGAGAAAAGGTTCCAGATCTAGAAAAAAGTCTGGAAGATCTTCTAAAGGTTTGTCAGCTGCAGTTAAAAAATCTTTAAATAAAAAAGCAGATAGAAGATGTCTGACAAGAGGTTCAGTATACTCTGAATTTAGAAAAGGATTGGCTGCATATCTTTCCTCTGGATCTAGAAAAGGTATGTCAGCACATCAATGGGCACATGCAAGAGTTAACTCAGCAAATCCAAGTAAATCCTGGGCTACAGTAAAGAAAAGAAAAACATGCCCTAAAAAGAAAAAATAATTAAAACCTGCTAAGGTTTTTATCTTCAATTTGGTATTTTGTATCAAATAATTTTTGTAAATATCCTTCCGCGCGGATTATCTTATAAGTGATATTCTCGTTTGATAGCTCACCTGCTTTTTCTAGACCAGAAGATCTCATCTTTTTAAGTTTCTTCAGTATCTTTTGTATATCTGAGGTTGAGGAAGAATTTATGGAATTTTTTATTGCAATCTTAATTTCTTTAATAAATTTATTTGCAGACTTTTCAACTGTATCTACATCAAACCCTGTCTTAAATTTTTTAGGTTTGACTACCCATGTATCATCTTGGACGCTGTATACACCTGAAGAACTGTGTGGTTCATCGACATCTTGGGGATACAGT
>Ga0163109_10004852_pt1 | contig 10176 bp, 11 predicted proteins | sample CRUFie1St13metaG_FD_108704 | JGI IMG/M metagenome (GOLD analysis project Ga0163109, IMG submission 108704) | Marine microbial communities from the Costa Rica Dome - CRUD Field 142mm St13 metaG | ecosystem: Environmental > Aquatic > Marine > Oceanic > Photic zone | place: Costa Rica: the Eastern... | reverse complement strand
TAAAAATGCTGAGAAAATGGGCGAACACATCGATTTCGTTGAAAACGTATACGATAATGTAAAAAATCCCCTTGGTTATATTTGTAACAAGGTTAGTTACCTGGTGGGTAGTGATAATTATTCCCTTGAAGATATAAATGGAAATGAAAAAGATAATAGTAATAAAAAAGGTGTTAGTGTTAGTAAAGGTGATAGTGAGAGAAGAGTGAAAGAAGAAGAAGAAGATAAACTTACCAATACCGCTGATTACAATAGCGATTTCGAAGAATTTGAAACGTTTTCACATTTTGAAAATGACGAACTTGATGCAAGTATATACAACTAACGCATTCAATTTTTTGTGTAGGTCCGTTGCAATAACGTAGGAGGTGTTAAAGTAAACCCATCATCAAGATCATCGCCATTATCATTTAACACTTCTGCTACACCACGTGTTAGTCCCTGCGGTGGTGCTAATTCGCCAATATCATCTAATACTTGAGCATTTGCACGTCTCAACATTGGCAACCTACCGAATTGTGTCATTGGAGGATACGATGTATTATCAAGATTGCCCTCCATTCTATGAGGAGCCGAACTATGTCGTTGCATTGTTGTGAAAGCCGGTAACGTATTTGCATCATTTTCCCCCATTCTAGTTAGATTTTGACTGACACATCGCATTGCACTTAATACAGGCATAGGCAGATCTGGATCATTGCCTGCTTCGCCATCGAATGTAAGTGATTGTTCCGCATTGAAACCAAATGTCGCACCTGTTTTGATTGCGTCTTGATTTGCTCCTAAGAATATACACTGGATGTTGTGCTTACTCTTTGCTATTTCAATCGCTTCGTGTAGCTTTCTCGCTGGTTGATGTGACATATTATCGTCGCCATCAGTCAACAAGAAGAACCACGCTGTTATCTCGCATTTGCAATCGTCGTTTTCTTTTTCGATCTGTTTTTTCTTTTCGATCAACAGATTGATTTCGTACAACGCTGTGTCTACCAAGCGAGTAGCTCCATCTGCTTGAAGATCAATTGCATTTGCATCCACGTCGGAAATGTTCATGAAATCCGTCCCATAAACTGCATTCTCGTCCGCTATTTTTGGCAATATTTGTTTCGCAACACTGTCAAATGTAGCTAGGCGGAATGATGTTTCTATATTTTTGTCTGTTCCTTGTTTTTGACGTTCTTGTATTAATTCTTTTAATCCCGTTACCAAACCGTTTAATATATTACTCATTGAACTCGAAGTATCAACTAGAGCAGTCCCTACTGAAAATTGTTTTGTCATAAGTGAAGCCATAATGTATGTTAAGCTATATATCATTCATTAATAAATAATTAATTCAATTTATTTATTAATGTAGTTAAAGTTGTTGTGTATTGTTTGCCGCCACTGGAATAGGGGGAGGATTAAATGTTGAATTTGATGTAATTACATTACTAGTATTAGATATAGACTCACCCTTGTTTGTTTCATTACTGTGACGTTCTACGTTAGTTGCTTTTTTCGTTTCATCTTCTCCGACTTTTTCATTATTATTTTTCACTACATTCACCATGTTTCTTTTTATATTTTGATTTTGCAATAAGTACAAACATAAATGTGGTAATATAGCCACATTGTTCATAAACGTACGATATTTAAAAACACATATGGAGGATAGTTTATTGTACTTGATAGAATACAACCAGTAAGGTGGAATTACTAACATTTGTCCTTTTTCAATTTCAATATCAAGGACTTTCACCTTTCCAAAATCATTTTTGTATTGAGATTGTACATTCCAAGGATTTATTAGTGAGCGAAACTCAAAGTTATCATAATCTTTTTGAATATATAGGTATTTATGACTTTTTGGTGGTATCAATTTTACCGTTATTTTACCTGATGTTACAAAGTAAAAATTCCTGAAATTCAAATTATACCTTAATGGCGTTTCCGCGTTTATTGTACCTGATTGAAAATCATACAAACAATTTGAAACCAGTGGCGGTCTCAAAAATGCATCATTGTATTGAAACTTCTTTACTACGCCTGTTTCTTGAAGGAAATCACTATTGTTTTCTGTTATGTATTTTCCATCTTTTTTTTGGAACAATTGGATACTTTCGTTTAAAATAAATGGAAGATACATTTCACTATTGTCATCAACCACGCCAGGTTCTCGCATTTTTATGTCGAATGCTCCGTAATTATCGACTAAATTGGTTAGATTACATTCTTTCAATAATAATTCATTATCAAAATCAAATAAAACGGGTTGTCGCAAATTGCAAACCTCTTCTAATTTATCTTTTGATGGTTCTTCAATAGTATATAACTCCAAGTCATTGCTCGTTTTTAAATGATAGTAAATATGTAAATAAAAAAATAATACTAATAAAAATATTAGAAATTGAAAGAATAATTTCATTAATAATTTTTTAGATATTATTATCTATTATTTTCCGTATTGTATGTTATAGAAGTTAAAAGTCGTCGGCATCTTCATCTTCTTTCGGTGCTAATGCCATTCTTATACAACTAAAGTTCTCAATTTGGAGCAGGTCTTCTTCTTCACTATTTTTAAAATCGACATCATCAATTATGTAATTAATAATTATAGGTTTGTTGTTGGAACATGATATATGTAGATATGGTGTAATTTTCTCTAAATTTGATATATCTTGCAAATATTTTGTATCAAATCGTACTTTTAGATTTGTATCTTCCAATATACCGAAATACTTCACATTTTCGTCTTTTATTTTCACTGTCATTTTTCCAGTCAAATCACCTGTTCCTGTTAATTCCAAATGATCTCCATCTGAATTGCAAACAAAATCAACATTATTGCTAAATAATGCCATTTCATTTATCAATCGCTTAAACTCTACTGTTTCTATTAAAAGATCTAATTCAGCTTCTTCAATTGGAACTTCTAAATGATTTGGATCAATATCAATTAAACGTATTTCAAATGATTTGTCCATATCATTGCTATTTATGAAGTTCACAAACATGTAATCTGATTTGTCGGGATTTAATATGATTTCTAATTGCTGCCCATCACGAATACACGAAAACAATTTAAATATCAATTCACAAGATAAGCCTACTAGAAAATGTTCTGGATCTTTTTTATCAAACTCAAACTTGTCAAACCAGTCGGATTTTATATTTATATCAAACAAGCAAATATTTGCTGTGTCCAATCCTTGTGTATATAAACCATCGCCTTTCACAGTCAATAAAACTTCTTTTGAGATACTGTTTATATATTTGAAAATGTTTCTAAATTTGGCTACTTTATCTTTGTTGGACAATACTAGTTTCATTATATTATTTAATTTAATAATATAATCATTAAATACTTTCAATTAATTTATTGCTCACGAATTTCGAGCTGGACTTTGTTTGATTTCATGCCATCAACATCCTTTCTTAGTTTATCTACAACGCTTTTCAGTTTTTTTACTGTTTTTACAACACTTCTTGAAAGATCTTCGCCAGGCTCCAAGGATTCTTCAACCGTATTTGTCGATACCTTTTTCATTTCTTCATCCATTTTAAACAATTTTACATTTGTTTCATCACGATACATTTCAAATTGACTTTTTACAGTGTTTAAAAGTTCCTTTAATTGGGTATTTTCACTCATCAATGCCTTGTTTTTAAGATCTAATTCATTGACAAAGGTTTCTAAATCTTTTCGTTTGTTTTCGGATTTTTCTATTTTATCAAACATTTGCTTTTCTACTAGATTTAAATTATTTGTACAAGCATTGATAAGCTGTTCATTGCGTACATTTACTTTGTTATTTTCCGCCATCATTTGTTTCACTTCATCCGTTGTTTTAAGGATTTTCTCGTTATCTGCCTTTAGATTAATCAATCTGGTTTCGTGCCATTCCAATACCTTATTGGCATTAACATTGCTTTGAACTGTGTTTGCAACTTGTTGTCTGTTTTGATTTTTTTGTTGAATTTGCTGCCTTAATTGAGCACTATTCGGATCAACTACGCGATTTCTTCTAACATTCATACGCCACGACATATAATAAATTATAGTGATTTTTTTTCCTAAAATAGCACGAATATTACTACTATTATGGCTTCATTTCCATCGAAATTTTATCGTGGTATTTATAGTTTTTTATTTTAATATCTTTCATTGTATAATCCTCTATATTTGTATATATGTTTTCTATTTCTATTGTTGGGAATTCATACGGTTTGCGTTTCATTTGATTTTTTAGAGCAGGTATATGTTCTTCATAAATATGTGCGTTTCCTATATGATAGTGAAATTTTGTTGGTTTTAATCCTGTCATTTTACCAATTATATGTGTAAGGAAACTGTATGATGCAATATTAAAAGGTACTCCTAAACCTACATCTCCACTACGCTGATACATTGAACAGTGTAATTCATCTTCTAATACGTTGAATTGCATGAGTACATGACAGGGGGGTAATGCCATTTCGTTAATTTGTATCGGATTCCAAGCTGACATAATTAATCGTCGCGAATAACGTGATTCTGGGCATTTTAATGCGTCGATGATATATTGCAGTTGATCTACGCCCTTTCCTGAATAATCCGTTTCACAGTCTGTATAAGGTGCATTAAAATGACGCCATTGGTGACCATATACCGGTCCTAAGTCATCTTCTTTTAAATGATGTAATCCTCTTGAATCTAAAAATTCTCTGGAAGCATTATCGTTCCATATCTTTACATTTTGTTCTTTTAATAATGTATTACTTGTCTTTCCATTGATAAACCAAAATAGTTCTTTTAAACACGTTCGCCAGGCGACTTTTTTAGTTGTTAATATTGGTATTGTAGAATTATCAAGGTCAAAAGTCATATTTGCACCTATGATACACTTGGTTTTACCATTCCTCGTATTTACAGTTTTACCATAATTCATTATACGAGATAATAAATTAATATATTGATTTTCGTGGTGATTTATGATTGTGCGAAACATTTATGTTATATATATTTATTAAATCTTATTTTAATTTCTTTTTATAAAACATATGGAAGCAATTGATAATAATGTACAGAAATTAACACAGAAAGATTTTGTGAAACACGTCTTTAATTTCGACAATGATACTAAATCTGAATTAATGAATATTGTACAATATGTGGCTTTAGCATTAATTCCCGTAACTATTCTAAATAATGTTGTAAAACATGTTATTCCAGAAGCCGATCAAACCAAAACTACTTTAGAGATAGTTGTTGAAGTTTTAGGACAAATTGTGATTGTTTTACTAGGTCTGTTCTTTAGTCATCGTTTGGTTACTTACTTACCAACATATAGCGGAAAAGAATATGTTGATGTTAATTTAATTCCAATTGTTTTGATTACTCTCGTACTTATGTATGATATTCAGGGTAAATTAGGGATGAAAATTAACTTTTTATCACAGCGTGCAAGTGATATGTGGAATGGACGACAAGAAAATATGGCTAATAAATCAGAAGAAAAGAAAAAGAAGGCAAGTAAAGTAACTGTATCACAACCAATTTCAGAGGGTATGCGCAGTGGTCGGTCTATGCCTCCTGCACCTGTAAGTAATCCTAGTCGTGCTCCCACACACAATGGTGGTAGTAACCCAAATATTCAAGATGAAATAGATCATCATGAAGCCTCACAAACCGGTCAAGGTAATTATCATCAAGATGCGGGATATCCAGGTTTGGTTGGAGCAGCTGAGCCAATGGCCGCAAATGAAGCTCTTGGTGGAGGTTTTTCTAGTTGGTAAATCCACCCTGGGTGCTGTGTCCCTGCTAATATTTTTAAGGTTTTTAATGCAAAAAAAAATGAATTGAATACGATATATTCTTAATTATATTTATTAAAAATATATCAATGAGTTCCCAAGAATTAGAAAAAAACAACAACAATAACGAAAATAAGTTAAAAAATATGACTGAACAGATACCAGAATCACAAGAACATAATAATGACTTACAAATAAAGTTAGATGGATTAGAGCATAAATACAGGACTACACGCACAATGGCTGATATATTTAATTCTAAATTAAATAGCGCTTTAAGCAGTTTATACCGTGAAGTTACATTAGGAACAAAAAAACCATCAGATGTTCTACGGTGCTACGAATACTTTATAAGTAGTTATATGGATGCATTGCGGGAAATTGATATTATAGAAGAAATTGCAGCTGAGGATGAAGAATATAAAGATGAAGAACCTATTAAAAATGAATTACAAATTTTGAAACGTAATATGAGTTATAGACAGGGGTGGTGCAGAATCTTCGACGAATTCCAGGAATAAAATATCACCACCTAATACATAATTAAACAATTATAATTATATTATAAATTAATTAATTTTTATTCTTTGTCTTTCAATAGATTTGGTGTAATCGCGCTTTCTGTTCCAAGATTCTTTTTTATTATTTTTTTATTATTCACACCATCCTGTCCACCACTAGCACACATAATATTTTGAACCAATGCGTGCCACTCCTGGCGAAGTTTCTCATTTTCAAGATAGTTTGGGTTTTCTTGTTCCCATAATCTCAAGCTTTGTATTTGTTTCATACTTATATCATGAATACTTTTGTCTATTTTTTCATGTTCCTCATCTTCATTCCACATATCTTCATCTTTTACGTAAAACTGTAATTTCTTTGTGTCACTACAATGAATTGGTCTCTCTGTTGGTGTCATCTGTTGTAAGTGTTTTATAAATATATTACTTAACCCTTTTGCATAACCATTGTCTTTTGTATAAATCAAATCTTCTATATTAATTTGTATTTGATTCATAAAATCGGTTAAATTAATGGCATCTTTACACTCCTCATTTAAAAATACATTAATTGTCATTTGTTTATTACCACAGTTTTTATATATTGTCTGGTTATATTGTTTTTCTTTTGATAATTCCAATAACTGCTCATACATCATTTTGTTTTGTTGTACTACACCCAATATCATATCTTTTATATTTGGATCATTTAAATTATCTTCTGTAATAGTGCTATTTTTTATATTATTAATAACATTATTTTCATCTTCGGGTATAGGGGTTTTTTTCGCTTGTTTGAATAGTATATGACCCTTACACTTTGTACGATGTCTTGACAGTCCACTCATATATTTATAACTCTTATTGCACTGAAAACAAATATATGGTCGCGATAAATTTTCATTTTCACCCGGGGGATTTTTGGGGTTTTTTTGATTATCATTGTTATCATTTTTCCATTTTTTATGTTTACGGGTTGATAAATGTCTATCATAGTCCTTTTTATTAGACGTTAAGAAGTCACATTTCACACATATATATTTTTTGGGGTTTTTTGGGGTTTTTTTTGTTATCATTGTTATCATAATAAAGGATAATAAAAAAACCCCTAAATTATTTTTGAGAAAGGTATTGAAAAACTTGGGGGATGCACAATTGAAGCTTTTTAAATATAAAATACATTAATTGTTTTCAAATTTAAAGAAGGATGTCCGCTGTACCCACCATTTGAAAAACTGAAAAAAAGGCTCTATGAATTTTTTTAAAAATTTTTTTAAGTGTTTTTGATCAATAACTCAATAAATTCGATTTTTTACTTAAAAACGGTGAAAGTAACATCCCCCGGTCGTCTTCATGACCCTCAAAAAAAACCCCAGACTGAAATGGAAAATTATGAAAAAATTATGACCACTATATATAATAAATACGTGGAATAGTTGGGTAGCCCAGTCATTATCATTTTTGGCCTCAAAAATGCTATCCTCTTATTTTAAAAAAGTTGCAAAAATTAATGACACTGTTAATAATAATAAATAATGCATAAAAATATTTTTGGGGTTTTTTTGTTATCATTAAAAATGCTACAACTTTTTGAGTTTTGACTCGAGGGTTCAGGTTTCAGGGTGTTTTAAGTAGGTGTTTTGAGGTTTTTTGACATTTATTTTTTGGGTATTTAAAGGTCTTTAAGTGTTTTGACAATATATATTAGGTTTTAATATAAAAGAAACGAATCGCGCATCCCGTAAATTTAAATTCATTTCGTAACTTTTTTTCAAAAAATATTTTGAAATTTTGGATTTTTTGAAAATGGATTGCAAAAATCGAGGATAAACTTTTCGTTTTGAAAAAACACTTTAAGTATTTTCGGGTATTTATTATTTATTCGCTTTTTGGTATAAAGATCTTTAAGTGAAAAAATAAGTATTTTATTTTTGAAGTATAAAGAAGGCCAAAACAGCATCCCCCCGGTTTTTTTCCTTTAAACCGAATATAAAATAAGTTATTTAATGCTATAGAATACTTAAAGAAATGTAAATAGATATAAAATATTATAAGATTATATGAATAATATTGAATTACTTGATGCCTTAGAAAATGAAACTAATGCTTCTATCATGAAATTAACCAACAACAAAATAAAAGATATAAAAAATAATATACTGCAAAAGTTACAATTGCCTAGGGAAAAATTGAAAGAATTTCACAAGAAATTGAAGTATTACCGATACTGTAGTGATATGAATGATTTACAAGACGGATTCTTTATTCGATGGATATCATTAAAAGATCCAGAAAATATTAAGCTAACGAATGGTTCTCATGTGTGCGACATATTATTTGAAAATAATATGTTACAAGTATTATGTCGTGGTATCAATGGACGTATATTTAAAATAAGATTTGACGAATGCATAATCTTTCAAAAATTATCTGACCAGGAGAGAGTTATCTTATCTGTTTTAGATTATTTGGATAAGTGAAATAAGTTGTCTGAACCATAAACTAAATAACCAAGTATAATAAAATATATAATTATAGGTATTTCTTTTCCATCGAATCGTTTAAGTAATTTTGCACTGCCTGGTGCCATATTCGATAAGATAATCATTAACACTAATAAAAAAGTTAACACAGCAATGATAACATATTTTACCGGAGGATTTTGTATCGGCAAACGAAATTCTTTTGTTTTAATTTGATTTTTACTTTTTACATAGCGATAAATGTTCATTCCGATTTTACGAATAGACCATAATATTCCCCAGGACAAACCACCAATTAAAGCAATGTTTACTGTGTCATATTTTTTATACAATCCATTCCTAATAAAAAATACCGCAATAATCCATCCTAATCCACCTATTAAAGCTTCGGCAAATTCCGTATCATTTAATATAATCATCTTATATTATCATTATATTAAATTAATTTTATGGGAATTCATATACATCTATATATTCATTAGGCATATCTCGCGCGTGTCCATGTGTATAACAAAAAGATTCATTTTGTTCATAATAATTGCAAATAAAATCTTCAGGTTGAATAGGATATTGACCTCTACTATCTATAACAATTATGAAACCATCACCCGGATCAGAATTATTATCTAATTTAACTTCGCTTTTATTTACATTACCATTACTATACCTATATCTATTAAGAGACAACAAATCACCAGGATTCGCATTATTTAAAAAATCCACCAATTGATAATAATTTAAACCTTTGTTTTCTTTTACAGTTTCTTGATTACCATTAATATTAATCGTAATATCATTACCGTCATCAGAAAAAGTAGGAAATTCTATATTATTTCGTACAACCGGTGGTGATTCTGGACTATCGGGTGTTTCTAAATTCATATCAATATCATCATCAATATAACCGATATTTGGATAGGATATAAATTGCGTTCCTTTGGCATTTCTACTTCTTTTTTTTCGCTTTTTCTTTTTTAATTTTTTTGACTTGGGTTTTTTTGCAGATGTTAATCTTTTTTTACTACATCGTGACAATTTAATTCCCTTTGTTTTTAGTAGCCTTTTACCTATACGTTTCATTTTCTTTGTCATTTTTTTATTTTTAGATGAAAAACAAATCATATTTTTCTTCACTCTTTTTTTACATTTTCTTGCCTTTCTTTTCACTGTTTTTCTTTTTGATGGCATATATATTAATAGCAGAAATAAACTATTCATAGAATTTTTTTACGCGTTTTTCTTAAAGCTTTACCTCGTTTATTTTGTAAAAGCTTATTTCGCTTTTTACACGTAAAACGATACAATTTTAATCCTTTTCTTTTTAATACACTGTTAATACATATTCCTATACTTACCTTTTCTTCAAATTTGACTTTTTTAATACATGAACATAGTTTTTTACCAATCAACCTTTCTAC
>Ga0163109_10004850_pt1 | contig 10177 bp, 8 predicted proteins | sample CRUFie1St13metaG_FD_108704 | JGI IMG/M metagenome (GOLD analysis project Ga0163109, IMG submission 108704) | Marine microbial communities from the Costa Rica Dome - CRUD Field 142mm St13 metaG | ecosystem: Environmental > Aquatic > Marine > Oceanic > Photic zone | place: Costa Rica: the Eastern... | reverse complement strand
TGTGGCCGACGGCGTACGGACCTTTATCAATAACCAAAGTATTGCGGGCATCGAAGAACTCAAGCTCAATGTGGAAACGGGTAAGCCGGAAATGCCCATTGAAGTGGATCGCGTTAAGGCACGTGCCTTAGGCTTGAGTTCAGCACAGATCGGAGATGCCATCCGTACCGCACTCTTTGGGAAAGAAGTATCGCGTTTCAAAGACGGTGAGGACGATTACCCTATCAATATCCGTATGATCGATGATTATCGCTATAACATGGAGGATTTGATGAATCAAAAAATCACCTTCCGTGACGCAGCCACGGGTAAAATAAAGCAGGTGCCCATTTCGGCTGTGGCCAAATCCAAGAAAACATCGACGTTCTCAAGCATTGAGCGCAAGGACCTTAAGCGTGTAATTTCTATCCAATCTAATGTATTAGAAGGCAGTAATCCAACGGAAACAGTCGAGGCAATCAAAGCCTCTTTACAAGACTATAGTATTCCAAATGGCGTAAGCTTGAGTTTCACAGGCGAGCAGGAGGAACAGGCGGAGCAGCTTAGCTTCCTGTCGCGCGCTCTATTGATGGCCGTTTTCTTGATCTTTTTGATTTTGGTGAGCCAATTCAATTCCGCCTCTACCCCATTCATTATCCTAGTGACGGTTGTATTCTCTCTTATTGGAGTGTTCCTCGGCTTGGTCATTTTCCGCATGGAATTTGTCATCATGATGACTATGATCGGTATTATCTCCCTCGCGGGTATAGTAGTGAATAATGCCATTGTATTGATTGACTTTATTCGTCAATTGTCGGCGCGCAAGCGAGATGAAATGGGGCTAGTGGAAAAAGCTAAGCTACCTGTACCAGAGCTTATCGATACTATTGTACGGTCGGGCAAAACGCGTTTGCGTCCAGTATTATTAACTGCAATCACTACTGTATTGGGCTTGATTCCATTGGCCACGGGAATGAACATCAACTTCTACACCCTGTTCACTGAGAACGATCCGCAAATCTTCTTCGGCGGGGACAATGTAGTCTTTTGGGGACCAATGTCGTGGACCGTCATTTTTGGTTTGACCTTCGCCACCTTCCTTACCTTGGTTATCGTACCGGTGATGTACTACCTCTTTGAGCGTATGCAGCGTTTGATGCTAGGAATTAAGGCGTAATGGTCGAAAAAATTTAAACATTATCGACCCCCGCCGCGCAGCCGCGGGGGTTTTTTATGGGACCGCATTTTGCCCTGAAAATTGGACTATTTTTGTCGAGATGATCACAGACTTACGCGCTTTAGAACCACAGCAACTTCTTGCGTTCACCAAAAATTTGGTGGACCAAGTCTGCGCGCGCGTTCGCGAAAAAATCACTCATCTAGAAAGCTCCGTGGCCGTGGCTGAACTTACCGTCGCCCTGCACTATGTGCTGAACACCCCTGAGGATGTTCTTATTTGGGATGTGGGTCACCAAGGCTACATCCATAAAGCTTTGACTGGGCGGATGGAGGAATTGGCCAATATGCGCACACCTGGGGGAATTTCGGGTTTTTTAAAGCGTGAGGAAAGTCCCTACGATTTCTTTGGTGCTGGCCATGCCTCGACAAGTGTTTCGGCGCTCACGGGTGTGTGTGTGGCCGACCATGTGGCCGGTCGTGAGCGCCACCGTGTTGCGGTGATTGGCGATGGTTCGATGACCGGTGGACAGAGTTTTGAGGCTTTGAATCATTTGGGCAGTTTAGGTCACAAAGCGCTCGTGATTTTAAACGATAACGACGGTAGTATTGATCCCACTATGGGGGCCTTACACGCCAAGGGAGCTTATGGGGAGTTTGTGCGATGTTTGGGATGGTCGTACACTTTTTTGGAGGATGGAAATGATGTGGTTTCGTTGGCTCACGTCATTGAACATCAGCTCCGTCAGGATGGACTAAAAATCTTGCACATTCGCACAAAGCGCCCAGATCTGAGCGCGCCAAAATCGTATAAGCCGGGCACTACTTTTCAGTGGTGGGCGGCTGAGGCAATGCGCGATATTTTAATGCGACATAGAGATATTCGGGTACTCAGTCCTGCGATGTTTGCCGGCAGCGGTTTCGCACCATTGCGCGAAGATTTCGAGGACCAATTCCTTGATACAGGCATCAACGAAGCTCACACCGTGACGACAGCGGCGGGTATTGCCGCGGCGGGTGGTCGTCCGTGGGTACATATATATAGCACGTTCTTGCAGCGCGCCTATGACCAAGTAGTCCATGATGTGGTCCTCCAGAGGCTGCCGGTGGTTTTTTTAGTGGACCGTGCAGGTTTGGTCGGTGCGGATGGACCGACCCACCATGGGGTGTTTGACCAAGGATTGTTGATGGATTTACCGGGTGTGGTGGTGTGGAACCCAAGGAATGGGGAGGCCCTCAGAGGTATGCTCCAAGAGGCTGCAGAGAATCCGCCTTTAGGACCTCTTTTCATCCGTTATCCAAAGGCGAAAACGGAAGGAGCGCGCTCCATGAATTTTACACCGTATGAGTGGTTGTCAAAAGGGGATTCAAAAGTGTTATGGGTGAGCACAGGGGCGATGTCAGATTTGATGAAAAAAGAAGGAAATCACCTCCATTTGGCTCAAATTTGGCCATTTTTCAACGATTTTTCGATGATTTTGGCTGATTTTGATGAAATCCACGTTTTCGAAGAATCCACCGGTTTGGGCGGTTTAGGGGGTGGTATAGCTGCCTTAGTGGAGGATATGGTGCCCAGACCAAAACTAGTCCTTCATAAACTTCCCTCCATCTTTATTGAACACGGACCCCGTCTTTCGTTGTTAAAGGAGCATGGATTTGATCCGTTCCTTTAAATTATACCTATGAAATACTTGCTTGTATTGCTGCTTGCAGCCAACACTTTGGTGGCGCAAACACGAACGGTTCCTGCGGAAATTGAGATAGAATTTACCGTGAGTGAATTCGGTTTCAGTAAGGTTACTGGTTGGTTTTACAGTGATGGAATGCCGGCTGAGGCAAAATTTGAAGGGGATATGCTCATGACTTTTGAGGGCTGTGTGGCGGCCAAATCATTTAGGACTGGAGTAGCTGCGAGGGACCGTAATGTGGTTAATAAAACAGAGTTTTTGAATGCAGATAGATACCCGGTCATTTGTTTTACAGCTGATAAGATTGAGTATGTGGGCAAAATTGGCTCCAATACGACTTATGACATGCACGGAGGCCTTACCTTGCGAGGAGAAACGCATCCCATAGAAGTTCGTGTCGTCCAAACGGATGCCAAATCCCTCGAGGCGAGCTTCTCCATCGACCGTACAAAATGGTCCGTGGGTAAAGGTCCCGCTGCCCTTTTCGTCTCCGATAATGTTGATTTGGTGGCGAAAGTCAACCTAAACTGAATGAATGAAATTCACTGATTTTAACCTAAACGATACCATTCTCGACGCCCTGTTCTACATGAACTTTGAGGAGGCGACCGAGATACAAGAAAAAGCCATACCCTCCATTTTAGCCGGCAAAGACCTCATTGGTTGTGCCCAAACAGGTACAGGGAAAACGGCTGCTTTCGTACTTCCAACACTCAACCAGATTGCGGATGCTCCGAGCGACGGTGTGCAAGTATTGATTCTGTGTCCCACGCGCGAGCTGGCCATCCAAATCGACCAGCAGATTCAGGGCATTGCCTATTTCACGAACGCATCCTGTTACCCGGTGTATGGCGGTGGTGATGGTGTGAGCTGGGAGGCTGAAGCTGATGCGTTGAAGGGCGGAGCGGATATCATTGTGGCTACTCCGGGCCGATTAATGGCGCATATGGCGCGCGGCTATGTGAAATTCGATACCGTACAACACCTCATCCTCGACGAGGCGGATCGCATGCTCGACATTGGGTTCTATGACGATATTATTAAGATTATCAAATCCCTACCGGAGAAGCGTCAAAGCTTGATGTTCTCGGCCACGATGGCGCCGAAGATTCGCAGTTTAGCCAAAGAAATTTTAAACGAACCGGAAGAGATTTCGGTGGCTATTTCCAAGCCGGCCGAGGGGGTGACCCAAAAGGTGTATATGGCGCACGAAGAACAGAAGGTTGCGCTAGTACGTCATATTCTGGGCGATAAGGATGATTTTCAGTCCATCATCATTTTCTGTTCGACGAAGAAGAAGGTGGAGAAATTGGCCCGCACACTGCATCAAAAAGGATATGCCTGTCAAGGGATTTCATCGGATTACGAGCAGGAGCAGCGCGAGGAAGCGTTGAGTGACTTCCGTAGTGGAAAAACCCGAATCATGGTGGCGACAGATGTGATGTCGCGCGGCATTGATATCAAGGGCATTGATTTGGTGATCAATTACGATGTGCCGGGCGATGCGGAGGATTATGTACACCGTATTGGACGTACAGCCCGTGCGAAAACGGAAGGTATGGCCGTGACGCTTGTATGTCCAGACGATATGTTCAAGTTCTCAAAAATTGAGCGATTGATCGAAGGGGAATTGGACAAAGAACAACCGCCTAAAACCTTAGGCCCAGGTCCTGAGTGGCGCGAACCGCATCGTGGTAAAAAAGGACGTGGCGCGAAAAAGCCACAGGGCCGTAAATCTGAGGCCAAGGCGCAAGAGAAAAAATCACCTAGACGAGCGAAGAATGAGGGTACAGAAAAGCCCAATTCTAACGATCAAAAACCACAGGAAAAGAAAGACCGCAAACCTCGTAAAAAGGCACCGTCAAAGTATCAGATCATGTTCGATGCGTTGCCTAATCCGAAGAAGGATTAAAATTTTTCAGAAGAATTTCAAGTTTATATATTCGCTTCTAAAGATCAGATTATGAAGCAAATATTGACCATTCTAATGCTTTTAATCTTCAGTGTTCAGGGGCATGGACAAAACCTAGTATCCTTTGATGACGGAGAGCTGTATAAGGGTGATACTATTATCTCTGTGAATGAGTTTAAAGTGTTACTTGAAGGAGAGGATTTACTTACTCGCCAAAACTACTTCTTGATTAGGTACGCGGAAAAAAATCATAGGCGTGCTGATGCCAAACCGGGGGTTGTGACAGCGGGTTTTCTTTTCATGGCTAGTTATATTCCAACATATAATTGGTTTAATAATGGGAATACTATTTGGGATTTAACGGCCGCTCAGACCCTGTATGGATTGACTTCTCTGGCTATTACTCCTGTGGGCGGTGTGATGGTTTTAAGTGGATTAATTCCCTATAACTCAATTAGTGAGAAACAAATTAACAAGGTAATATTTAGATATAATGAGGCTATTCAAACGGAAGACTAAGTTCGTTATAAGGTGTGTATTATTGATTTTCCTTTTTTCTTCTTTCAGTGGTTTTTCCCAGGACACTGTCACTTTCAATGATGGTGAATTTTACCTTGAAGGTGAACAGATAACGGTTAATGAGTTTAATGTTCTGCTAGAAAAACAAGGATTAATGACACCGTTCAGGAAGCGGTTGATGGATGTTTCACAGGATAGAATATGGAATGAGCAACAGATTCGACGTACGTATCAAATCATGGCAGGGACTTGGTATTGTTACGGTCTTTTATGGTTGAGCCAGGAACCCTGGGCCGATGCCTGGGCGGATGGAGTATATGGGGCCTTTGCTGCCGGTACAATTAGTTTTGGAATGTCATACATTGACGTTAAAAAACGCTCCTATCGCGTCTATTTCAAAATTGTTGAGGAATATAATTGTTCCCTTTTAGAACACTCAACTGAAGCTACAACAGAATAAATTTTTTGCTGTAGGCCACAGTAGGGGTGTGGGCTCGTAAGATATAGCTGCCCTTGGCTAGGGTGCTCACGTCGATGGTGCTGTTGAATTGGCCCATAAAATCTGCGTGGGATTCCTTCCAAACTAGCTCTCCTAAGGTGTTGAACAGGGCCAATTCTAAAGGCTCTTCTTCGCCCAAAACGAATTGGACCCGGAGCCAATCCACAGCCGGATTAGGGAACAATAATAGCTCGTAATCGCCACGAGAGATTCTGAAGGCCTCGGAGCTGATTTCACACGAATCAAAGCGCACCACTAGGGTATAATCGCCGTCCACGGGATTGTAGAGCACGCTATCTTCAGAGACCATTGCGCCGTTTAATCGCCATTCATAGGCATAGATACTTACCTCTTCCGAAACTTGCGGGTGGAGCTGGTTACCGGCTTCCAAAATGGTGGCGCTGATTACCTCTTCACACGGCTGGAAATGCGCGGTGAGGGATGTTTTGTCTGAGAGAGCGACTTGAATGGCGGCATCTTGCGCGTTCTGGTAATTGGAATCATCACTAGTCCAATGCGAGAAGAGATACCCAAAACTTGGGATGGCCTCAGTCGTGATAGGGCAGCCGCCGTGGTAAATGCCTTCCCAAGGCAAATCCGGCATGACACTGTTCACTCTGATATAGCCGGAATTTATTGGGGCGGCGGCGAGTTCCACCAACTTCTGACCTTGTAAGGACAGACTTTGGTTGAGGTGCTCGCGTGCGGTCAAAATTCGTGAACTATTGTAGTTTTTAATGTAGTCGATAGAGTTCGACCAATAGGAATAAGAATAGGGCCCCATTAGGTTACTCCAGTTTGCAATATGCTCTGGTATAGCCGGGGCCAATTCTGTTTTCATTTCGTCAATAACCGCGTTGACGTTGTTTGCTTGGAAGGTAGTATTGATGAGGTCGTTATATCGATTGACAAACTGGCAACGAAATTCCGCGTTATCCAGCATGTGGTCGAAAATCTCGGAATGCTGGTTTGGGTAATCAGGGTTGCGGGCGAGATTAATATAATTTTGATAGATGTTCCCGCCATAGAGGCCAAAGCCGAAGTCGGTGTCATATAGCATATATCGCCACTTAGAGTCCAAAGAATCTTGACGCCAAAGTTTGACGTTATTTAGTTCCCAAGCTATACCCAACCAATCCCTATTCTGGATGTAGGTTTCGAAGATGAAGTAATCGATATAATTTTTTACATCAAATCTAGAACCGAATACCTCCATAAAATTTGATGAAGAGGGACTAAGATTTGTAATGATATTGTACGATTCTGTGAAATGGCTCCCATCCCCTACGAGCGCGCCGTCGCGATTTAATAATTGGACCTCATCCTTATCTACCCCATGATTGCTTTCCACGTAATGCTCGTCGAACTTTTCACGGATGCCATATAATCCCCAATAGGCTCCGTTTAGATAGACTAAACAGGCTTGGTAGCCCATGCGGTCGATGTGTGTGCCGTCAGCCAATCTACTAATAGCCCCGTCTTGGATTCTATCGAAAATACTGTGCTGTCCTCCGTTGCGCAGATTGAAATTATTGTAGCTCGTAATCTCAGGTTTTCGCTCAATTAAAGGATATTCCACATCACCCGTATAGATTGACTTAGCGTCGATACGGAAGGATTTTTGAGCCTCTGCGCGCGACCAGCCCCCATGAATTTCTAAATCAAAAACGGCTTCGAATTGCTTGTTTTGATTGCGATCGAAATATTCCATGCGGGACTTTCGTGACCACGGCTCCCAAAAGTTGCTCCCGAAATACGGATAATTTGAGCTTGCATTGGGCCCCATGACATAAATGCCCGTGTTCCAATCCCACAAGTGGTCTTCGTCGGTGATAATGGAGATAACCGGCAAGTTGTGGCTGTCCTCGTCGATTATATAAGTGCGGTCGATAGTGGCACTTGGTAGGGCCTGGCCGTTGTTGCCAAAAGATTTTACACTGAGTACGCCGGTTTGACTCACGTAAATAAGTCCATTGACTACCGGATCATTTTGATCTGGCTCGTCGCCATTGGTCGTGTAATGACTGGTCGCATTCGCCGCCGTAGTTATACCCACTGGATTGCTCGAACCGTACCATCCAGAGGGAAGGTCTACAATCGGCGCGGGGGTAATGCTAGAATAACAAGTACTCTGGCTATTTGAGTTATTTGGGGTTGGGGTGTTAAAAAAGCACCAATTTCCCGTGCCATCCGGAGTCCTGCCTCGGCTAATATTAGGGTTAAGCCCTTCAGGTATAGCGATGCTGTCGATAACGACTTCGCTGGTATCGCTAATAATGATGGTTTCTCCTGTGGCCAATTTAAAACTAGCGTGCGGCAACACTACTGGCGGGGTAAACCAATTAGGGGTGTTTTGGTATTGACTTTGGGTCGAGGTCAGCCCGGCCGTTAGGAAGAAATTCCCGGTGAGGTCTGAAGAATTGCCCGATGCATTGTGTACGCGAATGGCTAGAATGTTGGCTCCATCCTGCAGTAACTCATCTATCTCTTCCCCATCAAACATTACTTCATCAGGCATCCCGCCAGAATACATTACCGCCTCATGCAGGGAGCTCGTCAACTCGTGGTATGCCGGGGAGGCGCTTAAATTATCCGACCGCATGATCTCCTGGCCGTTCAAATACGCGATGAAACCATCGTCATAATCAGCATGAAAAAACAAATGGGTAATTTCCTCCACATCGAATACTGCAAACTCATGGCGCAGCAAAATAGATGGAGTGGAGGCAATGGTGGTTTGGTCATCGTTATCTCCATAGCCTATACCGCCGGGCCCAGAAGGCCAATTCTGGTCATTGTAGTTTAAATTCTTCCAGCTCGCATAATTCGCGGGTATGGAGCTCCCATTCCAATACTTCCAAACATTGTCCGCACGCACCAAGCTTTCCCAACGAGCGGGAATACTCACCTTATCGAGTCCCGAAGCACAGATAGTGATCAGGGATTGTGGCGCTAAATCAACAGTGGGGAATTGCCATTTATCTAAGTTATTGGGATTATCGCTCAGGTAGTAGGCACCAAGGTTAACCGGAGTTGAAGAATAGTTGAACACCTCTACCCAGTCCACATTTTTTCCTTGTTCATCCGTAAAGCCACGCTGAGAATTGAATTCATTAATGGCCAATTGGCCCCGCATTTCGAAAACGCTGAGCAGCAGGCTAAAACATATGAGAATTCGGTACTTCAAATTAGGGCAGAATGACTTTGTGCTAATTTACTTGCCATTCTCTTAATGGAAGCCATAGAAGTAAAAAACTCTAAACATTCTTGTGCTCTGCTGCAGTAACCAATGGCTAAAAGAATTCTATTTTTTTCTTAGAGCGAATCGGTATTGACGGGATGAATACTCTATTGAGTCTTTGGGCCAAACGTCTATATTTCGAATAATACTGTCATCTCGAAGTGTTGAATAAACAAAGAAAATGAATAGTTTATCTTCAAGGGTATCGTATGTTCTCAGGTCGTCATTAAACCTCATGCGCATAGAGTACTTAATGTCATCCGCTAAAGAATCAACTTCGCCAAGAATTGGACTCCAGAATAAGCCTGTATCATCCATCCAAATTCTTTCTGTATAAGAGCTGTCGGATTTAAGGAGGGTATCAGCTAAATATTCAGCCAAAAAACCTTCGTAAACCCCGGTGTATTGCTCGAGATCTAATGAGTTTAAATCGTCCGTATCATTTGCAACAGAACACCCTAGTGCAAAAAAACACAGTAGATATACTTTAACATTTCCCAAAAATCAAGCAATTTTATTTGTTGTACTTAACCATTCTTGTAATATGCTTGAAATAAGGCTCTTTGGCAGTGTCGGGATACTTATGAATATTTTCAAATACCCTTATAAAGCTGTCCCCTTGAATAATCGTGGACATTTTATAGGTATGAACGGGATCATTAGTATCTATTTCATCCTCATATAACTGATTGATTCTCCACTTATAGTAATAACGAATACTGTCGATCGGCACATCTGTAAGATCAGTATAAAATACACCTGTATCATCCTTGAGAATCCTACCCGCGTGAGCCATAGAGTCATAAAAGCCTGAATCACCGTATGCCTCTAATAATCCGGAGTAGGAGCCTATGAATTGGTCTAAATTAATCGAAGCAGAATCTTCTGATTCGGTTAAACTGTTTTCACTTGAATCCAATGAGCATGCAACAAAGCTGAAAGTCACTGCGCTCAAAACGAATAGGTTTAATGATTTCATTTCAAAGTATTTAAGACAATATAGTGAATTGATTACAATGACTTAGCTTAGCAAAACTTTCATTAGACTCCTACGTTTGAAAAAGCTGTAAGGCAACCATAGCAAGGGATACAAACTCTTGACCTATATTTGCCCTCCACGATGGGGATGTAGCTCAGTTGGCTAGAGCGCTTGACTGGCAGTC
>Ga0163109_10004849_pt1 | contig 10178 bp, 9 predicted proteins | sample CRUFie1St13metaG_FD_108704 | JGI IMG/M metagenome (GOLD analysis project Ga0163109, IMG submission 108704) | Marine microbial communities from the Costa Rica Dome - CRUD Field 142mm St13 metaG | ecosystem: Environmental > Aquatic > Marine > Oceanic > Photic zone | place: Costa Rica: the Eastern... | reverse complement strand
TCCTACATATGCAAAATTTTTAGCAAAATTTATCTGGAGTCTTTCATTAAAAACAAGCATCAATCCTATATATCATTGGTCTGATATGGGAAAGACCTCATGGTATCAATTTGCAAATAAAATAAATGAGATTAGCTCTGATCAAGATTCAAAAAAACGTAACTCTAAAATAAAACCAATTAGCTCAGATGAGTATAAATTTGTAGCCCAAAGGCCAAGATGTAGCCAATTATTGCAATCTCAAGACAGCTCAAACTATTGGCAAGAGAACCTTAGATTAATGATAGAGAATTTAAACAAGTGATTAATATAACTATATCAATAGTAAGTCATGGCCAAATAAGTCTTGTCTACAACCTTCTTGAGGATTTAAATAATCAGGATCATGACAATATACCTCATGAAATAATCATTACAATAAATACTCCCGAAGATTTTTCTCTAATTTCAAAATTTGAGAATCTCAATATTGTTATAATAGAAAATGAGATCTGTAAGGGTTTTGGAGAGAACCACAACTTTGCATTTTTACAATCAAAATCAGATTACTTTTGCATAGTGAACCCAGATATAAGGATCTTAAGTTTAGGTTTTAATAATCTCATTTCTCAGCTATCTAGTGAATGCAAAATTATTGCACCTCTTGTTTTATCTCCAAATGGAACAATTGAAGATAGCTTTCGTAAATACCCATCTATATTAAATTTATTTACCAGACATATAGGAAAAAAAAAGGAACCTGACTATGAATTAAATGATATGCCTATATGTGTTGATTGGATTGCTGGAATGTTTATGCTTGTAAAAAGTAATCACTTCAGGAATATTAGGGGCTTTGATGAAAAATTTTTTATGTATCTTGAGGATGTGGATATATGCAAAAGGACATATAGTGATGGAGGAGTGGTAATAGTAGACCCAAGAGAAAAAGTAATACATGATGCTAGAAGAGCATCATTCAAGAGCTTTCAGCATCTGAAATGGCATATACTTAGCTTAATTCGCTTTTTGCTAATCAAGCCTATAATGAAATTTTTTAGAGGGTACAGCTAGCACAATTTTTATAAATGATTATTTTTACAAATATTATAGAAGACTCCCCAATTTCATTGCTAAAGAAATACTATGATGATGCAACAAGTGCTGGTCAAAAAGATATCAATGCTGTTTGCATTTCATCTTATGACAAAGAAAATTGTAATGTTGAGGCGAGATTTGTAAATTTGAAGTACGTTGACAACTATGACTTTATTTTTTACACAAATTACAACTCACCAAAATCCAAACAATTTGAATTACATAACCAAATATCTGCAACCCTTTTTTGGAATAATATCCGTTTGCAAATAAGGATTAAGGCTCACGTCCATAAACAATCTAAAGAAATGAATAATAAATATTTTTTGCAAAGATCAGATGATAAAAATGCCCTTGCCATCAGCTCTAATCAGTCTGAAATAATTGACTCATACCAATCGGTAATAAAAAAGTATGAAAATACACTCAATACAGGTAATTTAAGTAAATGCCCAGATCATTGGGGCGGTTATATATTTGTGCCATTTGAGATTGAGTTTTGGAAAGGGCATGATCATCGCTTAAACAAAAGAAGTCTTTATAGAAGGCATGGCAATGAATGGAATCATTTTTTTTTAGAACCATAAAACTATTTAAAAATATAACTATTTGTTATAGAATCCATTGTCAAATAATAAATAAATACAACTCCTCTAAACGGTAAATAATCATAGCAACCAACAAAAAAAACACCACTCCAATAAATCAAAAAATTAGAGCGGAAAGTGTTATGCTTATTGGAAATGGTGGTGAAAAACTTGGCTCATTAAAGCTTGATGAAGCTTTAAGCAAAGCAGAAAAACTTGATCTAGACCTTGTACAAGTCTCTCCAAATGGAGCAGATCCAGTCGTCTGTAAGCTTATGGATTATGGAAAACATATTTTTACAAAGAAAAAAAATATTTCTTCATCAAAAGGAAAAGTTAAAAAAACTTCAGTTAAAGAAATTAAATTCAGACCTTCTACTGATACAGGTGATTACAATATCAAACTAAAAAAAATAAAAAGCTTTATTCTTGGAGGAGATAAGACTAAAATAAGCGTCCGATTTAGAGGGAGAGAGATATTAAACAGTAACCTCGGCCTTGATTTATTAAATAAGCTTAAAGAAGAAATGTCTGATTTAGCTCAGGTAGATCAAGAACCTTCACTAGAAGGTAGACAACTAATGATGGTTCTCTCGCCACTGAAAAGGAAAAGCTAAGATTTTTAAAAATGGGATATAAGTTAAAAAAACATTCTGGAGCATCCAAGCGTTTTAAAAAAACAGGATCTTCCATAAAAAGTAGAAGTGCTGGAAGAAATCACATTCTTTCAAAGCAATCTACAAAAAGAAAGAGACATAATAGAGGACTAAATAAACTTGCAGGCGATGTTCTTAAAGTAGCCACAAAATTAATTAGTAAATAAGATGCCAAGAACAACAAAATCACTAACCGCTAAAACTAGACATAAAAAAGTTCTTAAAGCCACAAAAGGACATTATGGTGCAAGGAGCAGGCTATACAAGACAGCTAAGCAATCAAATATAAAGTCACTTCAGTACGCCTTCAGAGACAGAAAAAATAAAAAGAGGAGTTTTAAGTCTCTTTGGATAACACGAATAAACGCAGGATCAAGACCTTTAGGTGTTTCTTATTCAAAACTAATTAATGGACTTCTAAAAAAAGATATAAAATTAAATAGGAAAATTCTTTCAGACTTAGCTATTAATGATGCTCCAGTATTTGAGAAAATTGTTAAAACTGCTGTAGAGTAAGTTTCAATGTCTTCAGAAGACAAAATCAATTTGCCAAAAGTAATTAACCACCAAGGCTCACTTCATCCTATAAACCAAACTAAAGATTATCTAATAGAATTATTATCAAAATTTGGGTTTAGTGAGATTCATGGCCCAGAAATTGAAACAGAAGAATTTAATTTTGATATGTTGAATATTAAAAAATCTCATCCAGCAAGACAAATGCATGATACTTTTTATGTAGAGGGAAAGAAAAATGTTTTAAGAACTCATACTTCCCCAGTCCAAATAAGGAGCATGCTTGAGTCTAAGCCACCAATGGCATTTACTTCAGCAGGTAAAGTTTATAGAAAGGACGACGATGCGACTCACCTTCCTATGTTTCACCAGATAGAGGGCATATATGTTGACGAAATTGTCACTTTTGCTAATTTGAAAGATCTTATTCATCAAATCCTACATGAATTATTTGGAAATAGTGTTGAAATAAGATTTAGACCCTCTTACTTTCCTTTTACAGAGCCTTCTGCAGAAGTAGATATACTTTTTGAGAATGGAAAGTGGCTTGAGATTCTTGGCTGTGGAATTATAAACCCTATTGTCCTAGAAAATTGCAACATAGATTCCAATAAATTTAGTGGATTAGCTTTTGGTCTAGGAGTAGAGAGGATAGCTATGCTGAAATATGGAGTGAAAGATATAAGAGAATTTTATAAATCAAATCTAGATTTTCTAGCTCAATTCAAATGAAAATTGCCTATAAAGATCTAATAAAACTATTATTAGAAAAACCTTCAAAAGAATTACTTTCTAAAAAGCTATTTCAGTTAGGACATGAACATGAAATTTGTGGTGATATATTTGATATGGAGCTAACTCCAAATAGAGGTGATTGTCTTTCTGTATTAGGACTAGCAAGAGATTTAGCAGTTTTTTTTGGAAATACAAATTCCTTTGATCTATTTCAAGATAATATTGAAACCCTTGAAATTAACTTTGAAAATCTATCTCCTAAAGATTGTCCTAAGATTTCCTTTTTAGAGATTGAGATTGAAGAGAGTAAAGTTAATTACAAATCATATTTAGAAAATTACTTTAATACTGTAGGTGGAAATAAAACTAATCTGTTTACAGATATTTCAAATTATGTTTCTTACGAATTAGGACAACCAACGCATTGTTTTGATAGAGAAACTATTATAGATAAACTAACTTTTGAAAATAAAGAATGTAATGAAATGTTTAAAACATTATTAAATTCTGACATTGAATTGAAAGAAAATAATTGTGTATTTTCTATTGATGGAGAAATTATAAGTTTAGCTGGTGTCATGGGCGGAGCATCGACTGCTTGCACTACAAAAACTAAAAAAGTTTTAGTTGAATGCGCTTACTTTAATCCAGAATCAATTATTGGAAAATCTATTAAATATAACTTAGTTTCGGATGCTGCTCATAAGTTTGAGAGAGGTGTTGATATTGAATCTCAAGAAATGGCACTTAGAAGATTTGCAAAAATTGTTCAAGACCACACAAAAATTAAATCAATTAAATTTAGATCTTTTTCAGAAGGGCGGAGACAAAATCCTTCTATTCCAATAGATGTGAACAAAATAAATAAAATCCTAGGAACCTCACTCGAGAATATTGAATACTTAAAATATCTTGAAGATCTTGGATTTAAAATTCTTAGTGAAATAACGGTTCCATCATACAGACATGATATTGAAACAATAAATGATCTTGCTGAGGAGATCGCAAGGGTTATAGGATATGACAATATTAAAAGCGCACCTATTAACCTCAATGAGATTGTTCCTAATAATAATCAAAAGATAGGAAAACTTGAATCACTTCTTGTTAAAAATGGTTTCTCTGAAGTTATCAATTTTCCATTTACCTCATTAAGTCAAAAAGAATCTATAAACATTGACAATCCACTTGATTCAAATAGAAGCAATTTACGTGTATCTCTAAAGGACTCGCTAGTTGAAAATCTTTTATATAACGAAAGAAGACAGAAAGACTCAATTAAGCTTTTTGAAATAAGTGATGTTTATACAAAAAATACAGAAATAAAACAGCAAAAAACACTTGGCTTAATAGTAAGCGGAAGACTTGGCAATAATTACAATGATTTTTCAAAAAAGCTTGATAGTAACTATCTTAGTAAGCTCTTAAATAAAGAATATGCTAAAGATATATTTCAAATAATTGAGATTTCTAGAGATGGCCTTGATACAAAAAAGAAAGATAAGATTTATTATGCTGAGATTTCTTTTGATAATATACCTTCAAGTTTTTTTTCAGATCTAAGCGCTCAGCATAAAGCCATAAATTTCATAAATTATGAACCAATATCTGAATATCCTTCCAGCACAAGAGACTTTTCATTCTTAGTAAGTGATTTTAATTTAGTTTCTGAAGTCATAGATATGCTTGAAAAGGTCTCGGATGATTTAATCAAGAACTCATTTCTTTTTGATTACTATAGGAACGATGAAACAAAAATAATAAAATTAGGATATAGATTTATCTTTCAATCTCATCATAAAACACTTTCCGATATAGAGATTAACAAAAGAGTTAATAAAATTTTAAGTCCAATATTAGCAATTGAAGGAGTTTCTATTCCTGGAATGTAAATAATTTAGACATATAATTAATAATTTATATCAACTCAATATATAATGTTATAAATTCTAATAAGATGAAGAAACTTTTTGCAATTTCGTTAGTTCCCATAATCTTGATCTTAAGTTCAAATAGTATTGGTCAAGAAATAGACCCATCATTATTAAAAGACCTCTCACCCGCCCAAATAGAGCTTGCAAAAAGCCAACTGACAAAAAGTCAATCTTCAGAAGAGCCAAAACCTACTGTAAAGGAAAGTACAAAAAAAGTTGATTCTAATGAAGATATTAACGAATCTTATAATAAAAAATACGGCTATAATTATTTTTCATCTATTCCAACCTCCACATCTGCAGTTGGAGACTTGCCTTTACCAAATGATTATAAGATATCTTTAAAAGATCAGTTTACCGTCATATTGTCTGGTTCCAGGGAAGAAATTTTTGATCTGAATGTAAATCTTGATGGAACCATTCTATTTCCAGAACTTGGTTCTATTTCTGTTGTTGGTGAGACCTTTCAAGAAATCAAAACAAAGCTAAAAAATCTTATTGATCAATCTTACATTGGCGTCCAGATAGACTTATCTTTAAAAAATCTTTCTGCAAAAAAAATTACGATTGTTGGAGCGGTAAAAGCACCTGGAACTTATTTAGTTAATCCTTTTAGCACCATATCAAGCGCATTAGGTTATTCCGGAGGTATATCTGAAATAGGAACATTAAGAAATATTAGGCTCGTAAGGAATGATGGTAAAACTTATTCATTTGATTTATATAAGCTATTAATAAATGGTAATAGGTCTGATGACATAACAATCGAGTCTGGGGATGTTATCGTAATTGATCCTGCGCAGCAGTTTATTAATATTTCAGGCCAAGTTAAACGTCCTGCTATTTATGAGATTAAAGAAGATGAAAATCTTGATGATTTAATCAACTTTGCACTCGGTTTCACTCAAATAGCTAATAAATCTAACATCAGTTTAAGAGTTCTAGATTTAAAATCATCCTCAATTAAGAATATTAATGTAAGCAATCCTGAATCTGATCTTTCGGATGTTTTGAGTGTGAATGTTAATCCATATATTAATAAAGATGTTGCCAGCATAAAAGTTACTGGTGCTGTAAAAGAGCCTGGATTTTATCCTCTTGGAAATGAAGAAAATTTGGAAGAATTAATTAATAAGCTAGAATTTATTGATGTTTACCCTTGGCTTGCAGTCTTGGAGCAGTTTGATGAAGATAATTTAATTAAGTCTGTTACATTATTTAGTCTTAAAGACCCTAATACATATGCTTCTATCGATCTTTTGCCAAACTCTAAACTATTTTTTCCCAACATTTATTCTAGGGAATATGGTGAAGTTAGTGATTTGGCAAAGAAATTAGTAGAAGATTACTCTTTAAGATTAAATCACAAACAAGGAAAATATAACATCCCAGTCTTTGGAAGATTTAGTGTCAAATCATTCGTTGAATATCTTGGTCTTGATATGAGTGATGTTGAATCTGAAGCAAGATATATTAGTCCCTTAGATAATACCATTATCAATGACGACTACGTAAATATGCAATTTATTGCAAAAAAATATAATACGGTATCATTTAGATCTCCTGTTAATGATTTGATAACAGTTACCATTGAGGGTGCGGTTGATTTCCCTGGAGCATATACAATGAGCTCTGATAGTGTTCTCCAAGATATATATGATTTAATTGGAGATTTTAAGGCTGAAGCTTTTTTAGAAGGCATTATTTTCACTAGAGAAAATATTCGAGATCGTCAATTAGAATCATTAGAAAGATCTAAAGAAGATTTAAATAGGGCATTGCTTGGTATGCAGCAAAAAGGTGATGTAACCAGCGATATTAGAATTTATGAAGCTTTAGCAGAGACCATAGTACCTGAAAATCTTGGAAGAATAGCTGGAAACTTTATACCCATGTCGGAAAATTCAAATATCACAACCTTATTAGATGGAGATACTATATTCGTCCCTGTAACTCCAAATGTCATAAATGTATTAGGTGAGGTATTAAATCCAATAGCTTTTGAATATAAAAAGAGTATTTCTGTTTCTTCCGCAATTGCTAGTGCTGGAGGATATAGAGATTTTGCAGATAAAAGAAAGGTTTATGTCATTAGAGCAAATGGACTCATTGAATCGTCTAAGAGAAACGTATTTGCTGGAAATATAAAACTTCAACCTGGAGATACAATAGTTGTTCCAAGAAAAATTGAAATTGCTTCAGGATTGCAATCGCTATTACCAGTTACACAAGTTCTCTCAGACCTTGCATTTTCTGCAGCTGCAATTGAAAGTTTGCAGAATAATTAAAATTTAGATGAAGAATTTTTTCTTTATCTTCATTTTTTTATCCTTATTTTCTAAAAATATACTCTCTGATAGCTTAGAGTATAATTCTTTTAATAATCATGGTGTTGTTGGCTTGATTAATATGCCGACAGCAAGAGTTTACAATGAATCTTCATTTGGTTTTACTCTATACAGCGGTGAACCTGATCAAAAAATAACTATGACCTCGAATCCTTTTAATTGGCTCGAAGCATCTTTTTTTTATACCAGTATTAAAGATAAACCATATTGCAGAGTTGATTATGATCCCGTGTGCGATCAAGACTATAAAGATAAAGGTTTTAATTTAAAATTAAGAATTAAAAAAGAAGGAGTCTTGCCAGCAATTGCAATAGGGATAAATGATATTGCTGGAACTGGTTTCTATAGTTCAGAATACATTGTTGGTAGTTACGGAATAAATAAAACAGACTTTCACTTTGGATTAGGTTGGGGATCTCTTGATGGGTCAAATAAAAAATTCGATAATCCACTTGGAGATATTTATAGCGATTTCTATGATCGGCCTTCAGGATTTGCAGGTCGCGGAGGACAGTTTCAACCTTCAAGATATTTCTCAGGAGAGACAGTTTCACCTTTCTTTGGAGTGAGCCATGCAATTAATGATAAATATTTATTAAAAATTGAATACGATACAACTGTTACTCCAGGAAGGGTAGGATATGAAACACCTGAGCAAGATTTTTCTTTTGGTATTGACTTTAATCTATCAAAAAATTTTACAGTAGGCATTTCTTCTGAAAGAGGAAACTATACATCTCTAAGATTTTCTTATAAGAACGATCCAAAAATAAGTTTACCCAGCTACAAATATAAGCAACCAAATCATAAAAAAACTGATAGTAAATATATAAGATTCATTAGAAATCTTAATGAAAATGGTATTGGTGTGAATAAGATTTTTGAAGGAGCTGATCAAATAGGTATTGAAATGAGTCAATTCGTGCATCCTAATTTAGATATAATTGATGAAATTATCAGAAAAGCCTCTGTAAATGCTGGACTTAAAAAGCCAGTAAAAACAGATCTAAGGATCGCAGATTTAAAAGCAAGAGCCGAATATGATGAAGCTTTTGAAAAAAGTGCAAATCTAATATACAAAAGGCAAGCTAAAAAGAAATTTAAGACTAATACTCGTCTATCAATAAGACCTTTCCTGGCTTCAAGGGAAGAATTTTTTAAGGGTGCACTAATGATTGAAAATATAAGCGAGTATAGTTTTCTGGATAACTTATTTTTTTCCTCAAATTTAAAATACTCTCTTGCAGACAACTTTGATGACCTTAAGTACCCACCAGTAGATACCTATCCTGCTCAAGTAAGATCTGATGTAAAAGATTATCTTAAAAACTTTAATGAGGGTGTATTTATTGGAAGGGCTCAATTTGATTATCATTTATCCCCAAAAAAGAATCATCATATTATGATGTCAGCAGGAATCTTAGAAGAAATGTTCAATGGCGCTGGCTTTGAATATCTTTATTATGACCAAGATTTAGACTATGCAATTGGTTTTGAGGCATTTGGAGTCAAAAAAAGAGATTATATGATGCGATTTGGAACCCTTGACTATGAAAATGTTACCGGTCACTTAAACTTTTATTACAGAAATTATGGACGAATTCCTTTTGATGCAAAGATATCTTATGGGGAGTATCTTGCGGGTGATGAAGGATTAACAATAGATCTATCAAGATCTTTTTCAAACGGAACAAAATTTGGTATTTTTGCTTCATTTACCGATGTATCGACTGATGAGTTTGGAGAGGGCAGTTTTGATAAGGGTATCTACTTTAATATACCTATATTTGGCAACTTAGTTAATTATTCTTGGAGACCCTTAACAAAGGATCCTGGAGCTAAATTAAATAGAAAAAACTCTCTGCATGACTTGCTAGTAAGATTCAAGCCAATAAATTGATGATATGTATTTTATATATACATTTTAGTTAAAAATATTGTTTTTAAATCAACTTTTATGCATAATCACTATTTAGAGGAGTTACCACTATGAAACGTTTATTATTTCTATCTTTGCTTGCATTTGTGATATTACCTGGTGGTATCGCTGCTAATGAATCAGTATCAGATGAAAGAATATCAGAAATCTCTCAGAGACTTGAGAGTTATAACACTGATTCTTTAATTGAAAGAAGAAATTTTCTAGTTTCATATCAGGACGTAAAAGATCCCAAGGTGGACGAACCCCAGGTGGACGTAGACGGGATCCCTGCTGGAACACCAGCTGAAAGAGCCTTAGAGATTTCAATAATTGAAGCTATGCTAATTGCTCTTGGCGTAGTTATACTTGATAACGTAACAGAGGATTCATCTACACCTCCGGAT
>Ga0163109_10004848_pt1 | contig 10179 bp, 7 predicted proteins | sample CRUFie1St13metaG_FD_108704 | JGI IMG/M metagenome (GOLD analysis project Ga0163109, IMG submission 108704) | Marine microbial communities from the Costa Rica Dome - CRUD Field 142mm St13 metaG | ecosystem: Environmental > Aquatic > Marine > Oceanic > Photic zone | place: Costa Rica: the Eastern... | reverse complement strand
GATATGTTGGTTTGCCTATAAGTATAGAGGTTTCTAAACACTTTCCATTTATAGGTTTTGACATCAATGAAAAAAGAGTGTCTCAACTCAATAGACAAATAGACATTAATAATGAACATAGAGCGAAAGATTTAAATAATATTAAAAATCTCATAACAAACGACTCTAAAAATTTAAATAAATATAATTTTTTTATTATAACTGTCCCTACTCCGATAAATAAGAGACTCAAGCCAGATTTAAATCCACTTATTATGAGTTTTGAACTATTAAAAAAAATTGGAATTAAAAAATCAATAATTGTTGTAGAGTCTACAGTATATCCCGGATTGACCGAAAGTCTTTTCAATAAATATTTTCCGAAAGAAAATAAATCTGGAAATAAAATTGGATACTCTCCTGAAAGAATTAATCCTGGAGACAAAATTAATACAATAAAAAAAATACCAAAAATAATAGCTGCACAAGATAAGAAAACATTGTTGAAAATAAAAGATGTCTATAAAAAAATATCAAGAAATTTAGTTATATCAAATTCAATTAGAGAAGCAGAATTGGCGAAGTCAATTGAAAATACTCAAAGAGATATAAACATTGCATTTATAAATGAAATTGCCTCATTAAGCACAAAGATTAATTGTAATATATTTCATGTTTTAGATTTAGCTAAAACAAAATGGAATTTTTTAGACTTTAAACCTGGAATGGTTGGTGGTCATTGCATAGGAGTTGATCCATACTACTTAAAAGATATGGCTAAAAAAATAGGTTTTGAAACAAAAATGATAACATCAGGCAGAGATACCAATGAGAGGGTTTTAACGACTCTAGAAAAAAAAATTTTAATAAATTCAACTTCTAGTCATAAGATTTTATTTTTAGGATTAACTTTTAAACCAAATATATCTGATACAAGAAACTCTGGATCTATAAAAGTAATAAAATCCATATCTAAACACAGAAAAAATATATACTTTGAAGATAAGTATGTTGATTTAGAAACAATAAAAAAAGATATAAACATAAAAAAATTTAACCCAGAAATAAAATATGATTTAATTGTTTATTGTGTAAATCATCAATATTTAATTAAAGTTATAAATAAAATATCTAAGAACAATATTAAAGATAATACAATATTCATAACAATGTTTTCGGAAAAAAGGAATTTATTTAAAAATTTTATAAATGGATATTAAATGATAATTTATGAGTAATCATTTTTCTATCATTATTAAAGACGAATGGTCATTATACAGATACAGAAATTATTTTTATAAATATCTAAAAAATAACTACAAACTCAATAAATTTTTTTTATATTATGGAAAATCAAATATTAAAAATAGTAGTTTAATAAGAATAATTTATGAAATTAATTTATACCTCTTCAAACAACGAAAAAAAAAGACAATACATTTAATTTTTTCAGTAAGAGCAATAATTTTGGTTGGGTTATCATGTTTTTTTTATAAAAATCATACTTTTGTTGGTAATTTTACAGGCTTAGGTTTTTCTTTTATAGGTAATAATTTAAGAAATAAATTTTTGAAATTAGTAATAAAAATTTGTTTATTAAATTATCATTATATTATTGTTCAAAATACTAAGGATAAGATTGAATTACAAAAGATTTTTAAAAAAAAAATTTTTGTTACTCATGGCTCTGGATATAAATTGCAAGATTATAATCAAAAAAAATTTTATAATAATAAAAAAATAAATATTTTATTTGCTTCAAGATTTATTTTTAACAAGGGAATAAATGATCTATTTAATATAATTAAATTGACTAATGAGGATAAATTTTTTTTTAATATAAATTTGATCACTGATTATGATAATAAGGACTCTTGTAGTGAGAAATTATTAAAAAAACTTCAATCTTTCAGTAATGTTAAAATCACTTTAAACAAAAAATTAAAAAAAGATGATTTTACAGGAAATGACTACTTTTTATCTCTTTCTTATAGAGAGGGATTATCAAGGGTTTTGCTTGAGTCTTTGAATTTTTGCTTACCAATTATAGCATACAGTGTTGCCGGAGTAGAAGAACTAGTGAACAAGGAGACTGGATTTAAATTTCCTGTTAAAAAATATGAAATGATTGTCAATAAATTAGATAAATTATCATCAAAATATGGACCAAAAATATCTATAAAAATTGTAAAAAAATTATTAGCACCTTATCTAGAAAAAAACGTTTTAAAAGAATATATTTCCATAATTAATTATATAGAAAATTAGTTTATTAAATTATATTTTAAATATTTTGAAATTTCTTAATTACTTAAAGTGATGACAAATACAATATCTGAAAAAATATATATTGATTTTTACTACAAGATCTTTCTTATTTTTTTTTGTCTTTCTCCTTACACTTTAATTTTTAATGGAATCACAGATATTTTAATTAGCTTTATCGGAATTCTTGGTCTTTACTATTTATATAAAATTAAATTTTTTCTGAAAATTGTTTTTAAAATTCAATATTTAATTCCTCTAGCCTTTTATTTCTATATTGTATTAAATTCATATTACTCTTCTGAAGATATCAATCTATCAGCTAAAAGTTCGATTGTTTATATAAGATTTATAATTTTTTATTTTATATTAAGCGAGTTATTAAAGAATGAAAAATTTAGAAATAAATTATTTGGAAGTATTAAATTTATACTAATTTTCTGGCTAATCGCAGGAATATTTATTTCATCTGATATTTTATTTCAGTTTTATACTGAGTATAGTTTATTTGGTCATAAATCTACAGATAATAGATTAAGTGGTCCTTTTGAGGAGTTACTAGCGGGGAAATATTTAAGTAATTTTTTTTTATTACTAAGTGTTATTCCGCTTCTGTATTTAAAAGTAAGATTTTTCTTAATTCTTTTTTATATATTTTTTTTATCGATAATTATTTTGATTACTGGAGAAAGAATGGCTTTTATAAACACTATATTCTTAATCGTTTTATTTATTTTTTTTGACAATAATTATTTAACAAAAAAAAAGAAACTTTTGATAATATTTTTATTCTTTTTTGTGTTTGCAGCGGCTATGTCTTTTAATAAAGATTTATTTGATAGAAATGTAACTCAAACCATAAATCAGATATTAGGCAAAACCAATGTAAGTGCAGATAAAAAATATTTCTTAGATCATTATGGCATATTGTTTAAAACTGCTATTGAAATAACAAAGCGAGATCCAATTTTTGGTACTGGACAAAAAACATTTAGAAATGAATGTTCTAAAAACAATTATGAATTTATAGAAAGGGTAGAGTTGAGATGTTCTACACATCCACATAACTATTTATTAGAAATCTTAAGTGAAAATGGGTTAATCGGATTATTTTTAATCGCATCAACATTATTCATTATTATAAAAAGTAATCTACGATATGAACTATTAATGCATAGATATATATTATTTCAATTAATTGTTTTTTTAAACCCATTGCAAATTACTGGAAGATTTACAAATACTTGGATAAGTTCATCAATGTGGATTTTAATCTACTTTATGATTCTATTTAGCTATTATGAAAACAATCAAAAATCAAAATAAAATTATTTTAGTAACTGGAAGTGCTGGTTTTATAGGATTTCATTTATGTTTAAAACTTCTCGAAAAAAATTTTAAGGTAATTGGCATAGATAATTTAAACAATTATTATTCTCAAGAATTAAAAAAAGAGAGATTGAAAATTTTAAAAAATCATAAAAGATTTTCTTTTAGTAAAATTGATATTGTAAAAGATTTAAATAAGGTCATAAACCTATTTAAAAAAAACAAATTTTATTCTGTGTATCACTTAGCTGCACAAGCTGGCGTTAGATATTCTATAATAAACCCTCAAGCTTACATCGAAACAAACATTCAAGGTTTTTTTAATATTTTTTATCAAAGCTATCTATCAAATATAAAAAAATTTTTTTATGCATCATCAAGCTCTGTTTACGGGGATTTAGATAAGCAACCATTTAATGAGAATCAAGCAACTTTATACCCTCACTCTTTATATGGCGCTACAAAATTATCAAATGAAATTATTGCCTACTCTTTCAGTTCTTTACATAATTTTAATTCAGTAGGTTTAAGATTTTTCACAGTATACGGTCCATGGGGTAGGCCTGATATGTCAATAATAAAGTTTATTCATAGCATTTATAATAATCAAAAATTTGATGTATTTAATTATGGTAAACATTCAAGATCATTTACACATGTATACGATGTTTGTAATCAACTTATATCTTTAATGAAATCTAACTCAGTTACTTTTAATAAAAAAACCAGTAAAAAAATGCAATCAAGAGTTATTAATATAGGTAATCCTAAAAGTATTAAATTAATGAAAGTCATCAAAATTATTTCAAATAATTTAAATAAAATTCCAATTATAAACTATCTTCCATTGCAGAAAGGTGACATAGAGGGTACTACCTCATCATCAGTTTACAAAGATATTGCAGAATATGATTATATGAATATTGAAGATGGTATAAAAACTACTTTAGACTGGTATATTTTAAATTTAAAAAAAACTACTAGATTTTTAAAAAATTAAAGAATCATAAATAACTATTACATTTGAAAGTACCAAAAAATAATATATGAATATTTGCTAGATAGTGAAATGAAAGTAATAGTAATTGGCTCACATGGGTTTATTGGAAGCAGAATTTGTTATAAATTAATCAATTCTGGTCATCAAGTTTATGGTATTGATGATCTTAGTATCTATAATTCTAGTAAAATAGATTTTTATTATTTTAATCAAAACCTAAGACAGGAAATCTTTCTAAAAAATTTAAAAAACTTCTCAAGATTAAATTGCAATCACTCCTTTGAATTCGAAAAAATAGTAAATACTTTTGAACCTGATGTTGTAATTAATGTTGCTGGAACATCAATTGCCGACGTTTGTAAAAAAAACACTCAAGAAGCTGTGGAGTCTATTTATAGTTTAAACTCAAATATTCTTGAAGTTTTGAAAAATAAAAATATTCAAAAATATATTTTTTTTTCATCAAGTATGGTTTATGGAGATTTTTCAAAAGAAAATATATCTGAAGTTGATGAAACAAACCCTATTGACCCCTATGGGGCTATCAAGCTAGGGTGCGAATATCTTATTAAGTCTTTCAATCAACAATTTGAATTGCCATACGTAATTATAAGACCTAGTGCAGTATATGGTCCTACTGATGCGAATATGAGAGTTTCTGGAATTTTTATGTATAACTCATTTGTAAATAAACCATTAAAAGTAATGGATAAAGAAGAAAGGCTAGATTTTACATATGTAGATGATTTGGCCAATGGGATAAACAGTTTGATATCAAAGGATGTTATTAATGAGACATTTAACTTAACTACTGGCAATAGTAGAACCATTTATGAATTTGCATCAATTATTAAAACAATCAAGCATAATGTGGTTATTGAAAGTAATGCAGATAAAGTAGAGTTTATGGAGGGTTTAAAAAGACCAAAAAGAGGAACTCTCAACATTTCAAAAGCAAGAGAAATTATTAACTTTAATCCAGAATATGATTTAGAAAAAGGTGTAGCAGAATATCTAAGCTTTATGGAAGAACATTGTCTAGATTATTTTGAAAAATATAACATTTAATGTTTGTTCCACTTTGTAAACCTGACTACGACAATAAAGATTTAAAAACAATAAAAAGAATACTTGATGGGGGAGATGTATCTCATGGAAAGTATGTTGATATTTTTGAAAAAAAATTTTCCAAACTTATTGGAACAAAATTCGCAATCAGCTTAAACTCTTGCACCTCAGGTTTATATTGTGTTTCAAAATATTTAAAAGATAAAAATAATTATAGAGATAGTGCAAATATATTGGTTCAGTCATTTACATGGAATGCTTCAGTCAATACTATAGTGTTAGCAGGGCTTACTCCAAAATTTTTAGATATAAATACTGAAACTCTAGAGGTTGACTTAGATGAGATAAAAAGAAAAAAAGATAAAAATACCGTTGGTATTATGATTATACACTACGCTGGTAGAATAAATAAAAATATCATTGAAATAAGTAATTATTGTAAAAAAAATAAACTACATTTGATCGAGGACTGTGCTGAAACACTGAATACAAGTTTGCAAAAAAAGGTCTCAGGATCATTTGGATATGGCATATTTTCATTTTATGGTACAAAAAATATTTCAACATTTGAGGGTGGAATGATTACTACAAATGATAAGCTCTTTTATCATTGGTGTAAAAAATTTATTGCACATGGGGTTAACAAAAAAATTAAGAAAAAATATCCTTGGAACCGTGATGCTCAAATACCTGGTCAAAACTTTAGGCTGTCCAACCTTCAATCAGCAATAGGAATAAATCAATTAAAAAATTCTCATTTATTTAAAAAGAAAAGACAGTTAGTAGCAAATTTGTATTATAAATATTTACCACAAGAACACATTTTGTTTCCTATTAAACTTGCAACCAATCAAAATAGCCTTCAAATGTTCCCAATATTTTTGAAAAATAATAAAATTAGAAATGATTTAATCATTTATCTTAATTCTAAAAATATTGGAGCCTCAGTTCACTTCGATCCCCCCGTTCATAAGCAAGGAGCATTTAAGTATATGAATGTTTCTCTAAAAAATACTGAAGAAATTTCATCAAAAATTGCCACATTACCAATCTCTTCAAAACAGACCAAATCTCAAACAATGTTTGTTATCAATACTATTAAAAAGTTTTTTGTTTAATGAAAGTTGGTCTTTTTATTCCTTTATTTAATGAAGAAGACAACATTCAAAAATTATTTAACTGTATTAATAATTTTAAAAAGTTAAATCCAGAAATAGACTTAGTTATAATTTGTGTTAACGATGGTTCAATCGACAAAACTCATGATTTGGCTCTCAATCAAAATTTTGACTATTACTATAAAACAAATAAAAATTTTGGTTTAGGCAGCGCCACTAGAATAGGTTTAGAAATCGCTCATTATGTAGACTGTGATTGTCTTATAAAGTTTGATGCTGATTTACAGCATAACATCGATGATATCAAAGAAGTGATAAATATTTTTAGAAATGACGAGGCCGATATAGTTTATGCATCAAGATTTAAAGGGAAAATTCATTACAAAATGCCCCTTTACAGATATTTTGGAAATAAATTTTTTACTATGCTAATGAACCTTTTAACAAACTACAAAATAACTGACTCTCAAACTGGTATGATGTGTTTTAATAAATTTTTTTTAGATATCTTTGAAATGCCTGGATTATATAATCCTCCGCAACAGGCATTATTAGATGGCCATTTAAAGGGACTAAGATATTTGGAAACAAAAGCAGATTTTTTCAAAAGAGAAAAAGGTAATTCTTTTATTGGGATAAGATACATCTCTAAAGTATTTTCATCGCTAATGAAGATATATTTTAAAAATAATTTATATAAAAGTTATTTTATAATTTCACTTATTAGCCTTGCGGGATTGATCTCAATTATCATTAAAACTATTCTTAATATCATTAAAAGTAATACGATTTATTTAGAAAATTCTACTTTATTTATAAGTCTTGTAATTCTCTTTCTTTTTTCTTTAACACAGGGGTTATCACTTGGAATTAAAACAAATAATAAGGTCTATTTTAGAAATAAAACAAATTATTTATACATAAATACAGAATATATTTTATGCAAAGAAAAGTAGCTTTATTTATAAATGGTGCAAGAGGAGAATTTGTTCTAAAAGGTCTAAAAAAAAATAAAATATTCATAGACAATATTTTTAATCAAAAATATTTAAAAAATAATCACAAAGAGATTGAAAAAAAAATAAAACTGAATGACAACTATATTTTTATATTTGTCGGTATAAATCAAATAATATCAAAAAAATTATTAAAAATAGCAAAATCAGGATGTTTCAACTGTCATGCTGGCAAACTACCTAAATATAGGGGCACTTCGATAATTCCATGGCAAATAATAAATGGTGAAAAATCAGGTGAGTGTAATATTTTAAAAATGACTGAAAATATTGATGATGGTAAGATTTATCTTAAGAAGAAATATCAAATTTTAAATAGCGATAACGCTACAAGTATTAGTAATAAGTGTAATTTAATATTCTTACAACAAATAATAAATTTAATAAAAAATTTTAAAAACAAAAAAAAGCTTATTTTTTCAAGCCAAAAAAATTATACAAAAAATATAATTTGGACAAAGAGAAAACCAGAAGATGGTAAAATAAACTGGAATGACAAAACCAAAAATATTTGTAATTTGGTTCGGGCGTTAAATGAACCATATCCTGGAGCTTTTACTTATGCTGGAAAAAGTAATAACAAATTAATTATTAACAAATGCAAAGAATATCATAAAGAGTCAATTAAAGGTATAGCAGGAAGAATTGTAAGGGTATTTGATAACTCTTTTATAGTTTGTACGAAGGATAGTTCGATTGAAATTTTAGAACTAAAAAAGAAAAAAATTTATAGTCTAATAATGACTGGTAAAATTTTTGTGGGCTTAGATTTAGTCTAAAAAGCAATCACCCCATTTTGACAAAGTTAAAAGATTATAAATTTTATAAACATCAATATCATTTTTGCCATTTAAAAAATTATAAATTTTTGAAATTGGTATTTTTATATTCATTTTTTTTAGCGATTTAGACTCTATTAATGAGAGTGTTTCATTTTTAAGTTGATTTTTTAATATATCTTGAAGAGGTAATACTAGGCCCTTTTTGGAGTTATTTAATACAAAGTTTGGAATTTTATTTTTATAAATCTCTCGAAGTATCTTTTTATTATTTCTTAAATCAAATTTATTTTTATAATTTGTTGAAAAAGCCATAGAAATTATCTCATCAGATAAGAAAGAGGGTCTTGACTCAACTGAGTGGGCCATGCTCAAGGAGTCAATCATTTGGTTTGCATTATCATTAAGAAAAAATTTATAATCTAAACTCATAAGATAATTATAATGCTCTAGTTCCATTTCGTTATTTTTGTTTAAATCATCAAATGTTTGTATTAGTTCATTGTTATCTTTGAAAAGAAGATCAATTTCTTGATCGTCCCAAAAGCTTCTCCACATAATATGTGATTTAACAGAGTCGTACTTACTGCCTTCTAAAAATTTGTAAATTAGATATCCAAATGAGTACTTACCAGGATTGCCTAATATTTTTTGCAAAAATTTTGAATGAAATATTTTGTTTATGGGTACTTTGAAACGTTTTAAGACCTCATTCAAATAAGATGCTTTGTAAGTCATATATCCACCATAAAGTTCGTCTAAACCAGAACCTGTAAGGAAAACTTTATTATACAATTTAGCTTTTTCAAAAATTGAATAAACTGCCATATTAGCCAAATTAGAATTTAGGTAATCTTGATGATATACAGTTTTATTTAATAAACTTGGGAAATCAAAATCTGAGATTTCAATGATATTTTCTTTTAGACCATAAAAATCATAAATTCTTTTAATTGTTTTTGTTTCGTCAAATTCTTCATATGATTTGAAGCCAATAGATATAGGATTTACTTTGATTCCTTTTTCTAGCAATTCATAAAGTAATATATTTGAATCTAAACCAGATGATAAAAGTAGTCCTATATCTACATCTGATATAGTTGATGAAATTACAGAATTAGATATTGTAGATTTAATAAACTCTTGATCAAAATTTTTATTTTCGATAATTTTATTATAAGATTTTTTTAGGTGTTTTTTACTATTATCCAATATATTTAAAATTATTATTTCACCAGGTTCAACTTGATGAATTTGAGTAAAGGGCGTTCTCGGTGAAGGAATATATCCTAATGAGAAATAGTTTCTTATAGCTTGATAATCAATTTCTTTGTTAATAAATTTATTTGAAAGTATTGATTTTAATTCAGATGAAAATACAAAATAATCATTGTGATGATAAAAAAATAATGGCTTGATACCGGATTTATCTCTAAAAAGATAACTTTGCTTCTTTTTTAAATCAACTATGACAAAAGAATAAAAGCCTTTGATTCTATCATGTATCTCAAGTCCAAAATGTATAAATAGGTATAATAAAACTTCGGTATCTGAAGAAGTTCTAAAGCTATATCCTAATTCTAAAAGATCTTTACGTAATTCAATAAAGTTATAAATCTCACCAT
>Ga0163109_10004847_pt1 | contig 10179 bp, 7 predicted proteins | sample CRUFie1St13metaG_FD_108704 | JGI IMG/M metagenome (GOLD analysis project Ga0163109, IMG submission 108704) | Marine microbial communities from the Costa Rica Dome - CRUD Field 142mm St13 metaG | ecosystem: Environmental > Aquatic > Marine > Oceanic > Photic zone | place: Costa Rica: the Eastern... | reverse complement strand
TGTATCCACTACCTCCGTTGGTGACTTCAACACTCCTAAGCCCTGTGTTTGTATCAGTGTAGTCGTATCGGTCAGCAGTTGCAGATGCTGAGGACCCACCTCCTCCATCAAATGTAATAGTTGGGTCAACCGAGTAACTGGTACCTCCGTTTGTTATGGTTACACCAGTAATTGCTCCTCCTCCTACTGTCGCAGTCGCAAATGCGCCAGATCCACTGCTATCACCTGTTCCTCGAGAGATGATTACGGTTGGTGCGCTAGTGTAACCACTTCCGCCTGATCCTACGGTTATGGACTTCAGTGCAGAAGAGTAAAATGTTGTTGCATTACCATCAGTGGAATCAAACTTGGTAGAGAAAGTGAAGGCTCCATCTCCTGCATCTGTTCCGTCACTTGTATCCCCTATTCGGGTTCCCGATGTTAGAGGTATCCAGTTACCTCTGAAGAGGTTGCTGTTGTCAGACTCGGTGAAGTATCCCAACTCTACAAGATCCCCATTTTGGTTTCCTGCTCCACCTGATGTAAGGTCAGTACCCGAGAAATCAGTAAAGCTTTCAAAGCCATCATCCCAGCTAACAGTGAAGTCACCATTAAGCAAAACAACCGTTCCACTCAATAGTAGAACAGCTGGTATCCGAGGTAGTATATACCTAGGTTTCATTTGCGGGGAGGGAAATTTTGGGGTTAAAGGAGAAACTTACGAAACGTATATAGGCGATGTAATGCTGGAATGGTCTTGGGGAAGATTTTCAGGAATTTAGTATGGAGAATTGGCTTGAACGTACTCGTTGCCTCCAGCACCACCGCTTTGGCGTACAACCATTACGGATGCACCAGAGGGAATTTGGGTGTAGCTAATTGTAACAGTTGGTGCGGATGTGTAACCGCTGCCACCATTGGTGATGGTGATGGAGCTTACCGAGTCACCGCTAAGTGTTACAGATGCGGTTGCGCCAGAACCACCACCACCAGTTATTGAAACAGAAGGGGTGGCACTAAAGTTTGTATTTCCAAAACCGTATCCAGTACCCCCCGAGGAAAGCGTAAGATCACTTGTCTGTAGTGCATTACCTCCACCTGAGCCAGTTGTGGCAGTAACTGTTGCAGGATTGCTGTAATTTATGGAGTCAGATGTGTTGGCCCAGTTTCCAGAAGCTTTTTTGTAAAATGTCGACCAATTGGTCCCTGTCCAAACAAGTACTTGATCAGCCGACGAGGCGGAATCATTATTGGTCCAGTTTGACGAGCTATGCAGACCAAGATCTGTAAGCCCTATTGCAACAGGGTAGGGATTACTCAACAAAAATTTGTTGTCTCCTGCTGGATGGAAAGCTTGGGATTTGATTGCGGGCACTACGCCAGAAAGGGTTAGTGCGTAAGAATCGGTATCGCGGCGTACAAGAACCAGTCCTTCGTCAGGGTAAATTGTTGTAAAGTCTTGACTGGATCGGGTGCCGTAAGTCTGCCACTTATTGTTGTAATAAAAATAGGTCTTCCAACCATAGGTAGTCCACACGATAACATTATCTGCTTTGGAAGGTTTACCAACGAGGATTTCGTTGTTCGAGCTACCGTCACCAGATGAAGTATTGCCGCCGATTGTGGGCCAACTTGCTTGGTAGTAGGTTCCACCAGTATAACTGCCGCCTGTGCCGTCAAAATCGTCTATTGTGAAACTGGTGGCCCCTGTTCGAGTAATGTCAAAGTCACCACTAAGGCTTGGGCTACCGCTAATGCTTGCAAGTGTGACTTGATCTCCGGTGTTCAATCCATGGTTTGAGCCAGTGTTTATCGTTACATCACTTCCTGAAACACTGATACTTCCTATCGAAGTTGGATTACAGCCGAAAAGAGAGGCAAGGGTGTGAGCAGGAATAATAGTGACCTCGTCATTTGCAGAAAGAGCGGAGGGGCTAGTGTTGACGGTAACGGAATCGCTGGAGCCAGTGGTGGTGTGGGAAACGATGAGATACACTTGTCCTTGATTGTTACCATCTGCTTTTATCCGAAGAAAGTGAGGATAGGTGGTCAGGTCTGATACAGAAAAATCGGCAGAGTCGAGCGTGACTGCATAGCCGGTAATGCTGTCAATAGAGCCCGTGTAAGCTGCATCAGCGTTGAGTGCTATGCTAAGTAACTCGTAGCGGTCGGAAGAACCAGCAGCGATTGATATGGATTGGGTCCCACTAGATTCTGTTGCGGTTCCCCATAGGCTAAGGGTCAACACAGGCAAGGTCAGTAGGACGAGGATTTTTTTCATGTCACTCATAGGAATTTGTTATTTTAGACATGGGGAGGGGATTGATCAGACAAATTAAATTGACACACACACGCGAGGCAAGCAAGCAATATTTAATCTTTATGATCAGGGTGGATCGAAGGTGGGCGAAGAAAATATCGCTTCCCTCAATTAGAGGTAGTTGTGTGGGTGATGATGGGGGTGGAAAAAGCAAGTCCCACATTCGCCCAAGATTGATGGTTTTGCAACCCGTTTGTGAATTTTTTTTGAAAAACTTGACAATTTGTTCTCTTAGTCGGCGTAAATACTCAAATGGAGGACCAAAAAAAAAGTTTTGAGAATAATGCTGAGAAGCCATTAGCCGCAATAATCTTTGATAAGTCATGCAAGGGTCATGATACGGGTCTGGGGCACCCCGAGCAACCTCGAAGAGTGGATGCGGTAGATAAGGGTATCCAAGCAGCGGGTAACGCAGAAGATTGGTTACTTGTTCGTCCAAGGCAGATCCCAGAGAAATCTCTTCTGCGTTGTCATACCAAAGGCTATCTTCAGGAATTATCATCTGATTTTGAATCAGGTGCCTCCGTTTTAAGCACGGGTGATACAGTGATTAGCGCGAAGTCCCAAAGAGTTGCCTCTCTTGCTGCAGGTGCGGGCTTGGTGGCAGTGGACTTAGTTTTTGGTAAAGATGGACCACGGAGAGCATTTTGTGGTATGCGACCTCCGGGACATCATGCTACACCAGATAGGGGCATGGGCTTTTGCATCTACAACAACGTGGCCCTTGCCGCCAGATACGCACAGGACAAACATGGGGCAGAGAAGGTCTTAGTTGTGGACTGGGATGTTCATCACGGTAACGGTACTCAGGATATTTTTTACGAGGATGGTTCTGTTTTCTTTTTCTCTACGCATCAGGCTCCTTGGTATCCTGGAACTGGTTCTCGGGAGGAGACGGGTTCAGGTAAGGGCCTTGGAACAATTTTAAATAGGCCTTTTCCTGCGGGTGCTGGACGCAAGGAGATTGTTAGTGCTTTTGAGACAGAGCTGGTTGCTGCTGCCAACAAATTTAAGCCCGACCTAATCCTTGTCTCTGCTGGATTTGATTCAAGAATAGAAGACCCTCTTGGTCATTTTCGGCTTACTGACGATGATTTCTCGGACTTGACCAAAGTGATGCTGGACGTTGCCAATGAGCACTCGGACGGCCGATTGGTGTCTATGCTTGAGGGCGGTTATAATCTTTCAGGACTAGCCAAGGCAGTGGAGCATCATTTTCGGGCATTGATAGAAGCTTAGAGCTTATTCACTCTAACTCAACCATTGCTTTGATCACACCCGTTTCGGGCTCTAGCCAAGAGTCGAACTGGCTAATCATTTCATTAAATCCACAACGGTGCGTGATGAAATTTTCGGTGTCAATTTGACCAGCTCGGATCGATTCGATAACATAGCGTAGGTCTACTTCAGTCCCATTACGACTACTCCGCAGTGTAAGCTCGTGTTTGTGGAAGTGAGGGTCATCAAAGCTAAGGCTATCCTTAACAAGGCCTACGAGAACAAGCTGTCCGCCATGGGAGCAAAAATTAAAAGATGCTTCCATAGACCCCTTGTTCCCGGTGACTTCATAGACAGTGGTCGGTTTGTCCCCCCCAGTCAGTTCTTTTAGCTTATAAACTGGATCAGAGTTTGCATTTACGATGGCGTCCACTCCGAGGACGTCCCTGCAGTAGCGAAGACGGTCTTCATTAACATCCACTGCAATGACGTGAGCCCCAGCCGCTTGTGCAAATTGAATGACACCAATTCCAATTGGACCTGTACCTACGACAGCAGCCCATTCTCCTGCTTGGATCTCAGAGCGTCTGACTGCGTGGGCACCAATAGTAAGGCATTCGACTGTAGCCATTTGGTCGAGCCCGAGGCCCTTTGCAGGAATAAGGTTACTGGCAGGGACCGTGATTCTTTCGCGCATACCACCATCACAGTGTACGCCTAGAACTTGGAGAGATTCACAACAGTTAGTCCGATCGTGGCGGCAGGCGATACATTTGCCGCACGATAAGTAGGGATTCACCACAACTTGATCGCCTGGCTGGAGCTCTGGGTTGCTACCGGGGTGTATAACTTCTCCAGAAAGCTCATGACCTAGGATGCGGGGATATTCGAAAAAGGGCTGTTGACCTCGATAAGCGTGCAGATCTGTGCCGCAGATGCCGATGTTGCGTATTTTTATAAGGGCTTCATCTTTGGCTGGTTCGGGCTCTGGAGTCTCTGTAAAGACGAATTTGCCAGGCTTTTTGCAGATGATAGTCTTCATAGATTTACTTAACCGATGCGGCGAACAAGTGCTAGACCAATTAACACGAACAATAGATTAGGTGCCCAAGTCAGGAGATCTGGTCGGAACTCCGGTCGGTTCTCAAGAAGACCGAGTAGGATCAAGATTACATAGTAGCCAAGAGCCAGACCAATAGCCACAACCGCATTTGCAATGGTTTCTCTACGTCCTGTCCGAATAGCTAGGGGGATGCCTATTGCCGCGAAGGCGATAACCGAGCAGGCCATGGAGGCGTTATTTTGTAGCTGCATATTTGTCTCAAGAAGCTTTTTTTGTTCCTCTTCACTTGGTTGTGATATCCTGGAGAGTTGCTGACGGCTTTTAAGGAGCTCGTCCAAGTTCAGCATGGATGGCTTACGCCGTATACCAAGATCCTGCCCACGCTCATCTAGGTTGAAGCGAAGCACGGTACTGCCGGCCATGCCAGGACGATAGTCTCCTTGGAAGTTCTCAGGATCGTCCTTATCGTTGACCTCTACATGCAGGTTACGAGGAGTAAGAACAAGGGTATTGGTTTCAGGCTCATACTCAATTTGACTGGTTTCGAAGCGCATGGCTTGTCGAATCCGATTCTGTTGGTCGGGTTTGTTTTCATGGCCTGCCGTGCTCCATACCCAGAAGTCTCGAAGTTCCTTCCCATCGAAGTCACCTACGTAGAGAATATAGCCTGGAAAGTCTTTAATAAAGGTGCCGGGCTGAAAAAAGAACAACGGGTTTTCTTGAGCGGTTCTGGCGAGGAGAGTCTTGTACTGAGTGCGTGCATTTGGGGCAGCCCAAGAGTTAATATAGAAGCAGATGCCCGCTAACAGAAATGCCAGCAAAAATATAGGAGTAGCTAGGTTGCCGAGTCCAAATCCATTGGCTCGCATTGCTGTTATTTCCGAATCAGCAGACAATCGGCCTAGTCCTAGTAGGATTCCTGTTAAAAGAGCTGGTGGCAGGGCGTATTTTACTGCGTAGGGCAGCAGAAGGCCCAGCATTTCGAGCATGAATTTAAGGGAGAGCTGCCCCTCCATGAACTGTGTGAGCTTGTCTCGGAGTGCGTTACCCGCAACGAGGATAAATACAAGTACAAGGAGCGACAGAAACGCCCCTATGAACACTTCCCGGAAAATGTAGCGTTGGATTCGGTTCAAGACTCAGAAAATTGACTTTAAATTAGAGCCATTCAAATGGGTTGCCATCGAAAAAATCTAAATTTAGCGAAAAGGTTCTTGGCAATTTTCTGAAAGGTATTTCTGGTTCCGCTCATGGACAATTCTCAAGACGAAGTATTGAAGATTTTTGAAGAGACTGGTGCTCTATTGACGGGACACTTTGTCCTTCGATCTGGCTTGCACAGCGGTCACTTTTTTCAGTGTGCGCAGGTTTGTCAGGATATGGCTGCGGTGACTCGCCTTGCTGAAATGACCTTGGAAAAACTGGGTGGGGTTGAGTTTGAAACTGTAGTGGCACCAGCCATGGGGGGACTGGTCATAGGCCAAGAGATTGCTAGGCAGTCCGGCCGACGTTTCATCTTTCTGGAAAAAGTTGAAGGTGATCTCGCTCTCCGACGGGGCTTCAAACTGAAGCCGGGTGAAAAAGTACTCATCACGGAAGATGTGGTTACTAGAGGTGGGCGCGTCGAGGAGGCGCTCAAGATAGTACGAGAGGCTGGAGCCGATCCAATTGCAGTTAGCGTTATTGTGGATCGAAGTTCAGGAAATGCAGATTTTGGGCTGCCTTTCCTCAGTCTTGCTGCATTGTCATTTCCAACTTACAAGGCAGAATGTCTACCTGTCGAATTAGCTTCAATCCCGGTGACAAAGCCGGGCAGCTGAATCAGCCTTCCCCGTTTTCTTCTTTCGAGTCAGCAGCTTTCTCTTCTCCCGCATCCTCTGAGGATGCAGTCGCTTCGGTCTCAGTATTTGCTGCAGGAGTGGACTCTGCGGCGCCAATATTGGCAACGGCTTCACCAAAAGAGGGATAAATCGATAACTCTTTGCCCTCTGCTCGTTCCTTATTGAGTTCAGCAGCTTGTTCGCTAGATCCGACTATTGCAAAGGGTAGTTTGGTGTCACTGACAATCTTCACCAGTTGATCTACAGGTTTTCTAAAACTTTCATCAAACTCAGCAATTTGGTTTACATCGATCACTGCCTTTCTGATTCCAGTGTCAATGGCGTCGGAGATTCCGCTGGGTGCGCTAGCGACAATTTCAGTTTTATCGAATTCTGAACAGTCGGCAGGAAAACTAATGTGGAGGACTCCATCCGTGATTGAGCAGTAAAGGCCTGTGGTATCCAGGTCTAGAGCTTGCATGATTGCGGACTCTACCATGCGTGGTTCGGCAGGTTTCTCTAAGAAGTTTTCTATTCCAGCGTTACGACCTCTCTTTTTCATTTCAGAGTCGGTGCTGACTACTGAGGCAAGAAGGGGAGTCGTACGTGTGCGCGGGTTTTTCCGCATTGCGCGAAGAAAATCCATAGAATCTTCAGGATTTGGAAGATTGAGGCTAAGAACGATGAGAGCATAGTTCCCTCGCTTGGTCATTTCGATCGCCTTTCCGGCACTCTCCACACCGGTTACTTGCCATGGCCGATTTCCAAGATCTCGAGCAATCTGGTCAACCATGGACTCTTTGTCGTCAATGACTAGGATTTCCAATTCATGATCTTCAGAGAGAGTGTCGGTATCAGGCAAGAGGTTTTCGAGCATACCCGTGGTCTGCTCCAGGCGCTTTGCCAAGGTAAAGATGAGCTTTTTTGCGATGCTGGGATCTTGGACTACGAGTTCATCAATACTTTTCTCGATATGGATTACTAACGCCTCCTCCTTGGCACGAACGTCACTCACGCGAGGCTCACCAAGAATGTCACTCATTTCACCAAAAATCGTACCGGGGACTCCTAGTTCAGTAATAACCTTCCCGCCCTTGACGACTTCTAGAGTGCCACTCTTTAGGATGCAGAAGCCTTGGCTGGATTCACCTTGGCTTAGTATGATTTCACCGGGTTCGTAGGCTTTTGTCTGCTGCATATTAATTTGGTGGGTATTCGTGTGTGGGTGTATAAAGTAGGCAAACTAAATTCTGGATTAAGTCCGGATGCCCGTTTGTGTTCAAATAAAAAAAGCTGCTCCATTTTGGGCGCAGCTTTTTTAAAGTTGGGCTGTAGTCTATGTCGCTAGGCAATAATCTGCTGAATGGGCTCCGCTCCTTCTACGCCGACGAGCTTACGGTCGAGTCCTCCGTAGAAGTAGGAGAGCTTGTTGGGATCTAAGCCCATAAGTTGCAATGCAGTTGCGTGTAGGTGCTTTACGTGGAAGCGATCATCAACGGCACGACTTCCAAGTTCGTCAGTTGTTCCCACACTAACACCTCCTTTGATGCCACCACCAGCCATCCACATCGTGAAGCCGTAGGAATTATGGTCACGTCCAGTACCCTTGGCATACTCAGCAGTGGGTTGTCGGCCAAATTCGCCACCCCAGATGATGAGGGTTTCGTCTAGCATGCCCTGCTGCTTTAAGTCCTTTATCAGACCTGCAATGGGCTTGTCGGTGTTACCTGCATGGTAAGAGTGGTTCTTAACAAGATCGCCATGGGCATCCCAGTTGGCATCGTTATGATTGCCACCAGAGTAGATTTGAATGAACCGTACTCCTCGCTGGACTAAACGGCGGGCAAGCAGGCACTTGCGTCCAAAGTCATCGGTGCGGGAACCGTCGATACCGTAGAGGTTCTTAATATGATCAGGCTCTTTTTCTATGTCGATGGCCTCGGGTGCTGCAGTCTGCATGCGGTAGGCCAGTTCATAATTCGCGATCCTTGCCTCTAGATTCGTATTGTCATAACGCTCGGAAAGATGTCCTTCGTTGAATTTTCTTAGATGCTTGAGAAGAGTCTGCTGTTGGTCTTGCGGCATACCACGAGCATTTTTCAGGTCCAGAATGGGAGTGCCCTTGGACCGGAAAACAGTTCCCTGATAACTGGCTGGCATGTAGCCGCTGGACCAGTTTTTGGCACCACTGATGGGGCCACCAGTTGGATCAAGCATGACAACGAATCCAGGTAAATCTTGATTCACTGACCCTAGTCCGTAGTTCAACCAAGAACCCAATGCAGGGCTGCCGCTTCGGATTGAGCCAGAGTTCATCATAAGCATGGCTGAACCATGAATGGGAGAATCGGCGGTCATGGAGTGCAGGAAGGCGATGTCATCTACACAGGTTCCGAGATTTGGAAAGAGGTCGGACACATACTTCCCACATTGCCCGTATTGCTTGAACTTCCACTTCGGTCCTACGACGCGGCCTTTGTTCTTTTTTCCACCACGACCAAAAGTCTTCACGTCAATAGTTTTCCCATCGAGCGGGTAAAGGTCAGGCTTGTAGTCAAAAGTGTCCATGTGGCTAGGCCCACCGTACATGAAGAGGAATATGACGTTCTTGGCCTTGCCGTTGAAATGACCCATTCTTGGGGCTAGTGGGCCTTTTAGCTTATCGAGCCCGCTGGCTGCATCAACTTTTGGGGTAAAGAACCCGTCATTGGCGAGCATACCAGTCAAGGCCATTGCGGGGAATCCGCCTCCGATGTTCCGAAGCATTTCGCGTCGGCTTGTTTGTCCACAGAAGCTGTTTTGGGGTTTGGTTTCTTGGGCCATGATGTTTTTCGATTTATAAATTGGTCTCAGTCAGCAGTTCGGTTCAGTCCAGATAAACGAACTCGTTTAGATTTAGGGTGAGTAGTGCAAATCGCTCGATAGCTTGTGCCTCGGTGAGTTGAGTTTTGGCACGGATCTCCTTGATCATTTCTATACCTGCCTTGACTTCATTGGACTTTGGTTCGCGACAAAATGCGACACGAAAAGCCTCTCGGACACGGTCCTCGTTGTTCTCAGCGTTTTGGAGTAAGCGTTGTGCGAATGTGGAGGCTGCCTTGCTGATGAGTTCGCTATTAAGCATTGTCAGAGCTTGCGTGGGTACGGTGGTGTTGAAGCGGACAGCACATGGCCCATCGGTATCTGCCATGTCGTGACCGAGCAACAGTGGCATTTTCAGTGACCGCTTCACCTTTACATACACACTACGCCGAGCCGCATTTTCGGGATCGGACAGACCGCGCCAAGCCGCGCCTGGTCGAGAGGAAGTCGCAAGAACTTCCTGTGGCAGGGGAGGCGTAATACTGGGGCCACCCATCTTTAGGTTGAGCTCTCCTGTGAGGTTAAGAATCGAGTCACGAATTTCCTCTGCAGTGAGTCGACGCATATCGTAGCGCCAAAATAAATGGTTGAGGGGATCCTTCTTCAAAGGTTCGTCTCGCGGTGTGGATGCCATCTGCCAAGTACGGCTCATGAGAATGAGTTTGTGCATGGCCTTCAGAGACCATTCCTTTTCGACTAAGGTAGCGGCCAACCAGTCTAGCAACTGAGGATGGGTGGGCTCGTCACCGCTCGTGCCAAAATCACTAGCGCTTCTTACAATACCCCTACCAAAATGAAATTGCCAAAGACGGTTTGCGATGACTCGGGTAGTCAGGGGGTTGTCTTCACGGGTAATCCACTCAGCCAGATACCGACGTTTGCCTGAAGAGTTGTTTATGGCATATTCGCCGGGTACT
>Ga0163109_10004844_pt1 | contig 10182 bp, 10 predicted proteins | sample CRUFie1St13metaG_FD_108704 | JGI IMG/M metagenome (GOLD analysis project Ga0163109, IMG submission 108704) | Marine microbial communities from the Costa Rica Dome - CRUD Field 142mm St13 metaG | ecosystem: Environmental > Aquatic > Marine > Oceanic > Photic zone | place: Costa Rica: the Eastern... | reverse complement strand
ATGGGCTGCCACTCGCTGCAGTATTCGCGTCACAATCGGGTCGCGCGTGATCTGGGAATCCCCGAAGATCTCTACAAAGCCAACCTCGTTTTTGATCCCGAGATCAAGCTCGGCTCGCTGATGTCGAACAGTATGGATAAAGCCGAGGCGAAGGTCTGGTTTGGTGCCACGCCGCCCGATTTAACGCTGGTCGCCCGGTCTCGGCAACCTGATTGGCTCTACACGTATCTGCGCGCCTTTTACGAAGACGAACTCCGGCCTTATGGTGTGAATAATCGGGTCTATCCCAACGTGGGTATGCCGCACGTGCTGATGGAGCTACAGGGGCTGGCGGCATGCGCTGACGAGTCTGGTGTTGCCGCAGCAAAGGCCGACCAATGCGTCAGTATGAGCATGGCTTCGACCGGTGCGATGTCTGCGGACCAGTATGATGTTGCTATATACGATCTGGTGAATTTCCTTGCCTACACTGCCGAGCCTTTCAAAGCAGATCGTCAGCGGATTGGTACTTACGTTTTGTTGTTTTTGGTGGTCTTCTTTATCTTCGCTTGGTTGCTCAATCGGGAGTATTGGAAAGACGTTCACTGAGTCCACGTGATCAGATGGGGGCAACCTCTGCCCCCAATTGAGTGGTACACTTCGACACCCCCTCTTCAGTAGAAAACCTATGTCAGATGATGCTTCCGGGATCGTGTCCAAGCGGTCCTCAATGACCTTGTTCTCCGACAACACAAGCCACTACAGCCACCGAGTCCGCCTGGTTTTGGCAGAGAAAGGCGTGACCGTGGAGCTCGTAGAGTCGGAATCCGGAGCGATTCCTGCGGAGCTGGGCGATCTGAATCCTTACAACACCATGCCGACCTTGGTTGATCGTGAGCTCGTTCTATACGAGTCGAAGGTGATGATGGAGTATCTCGACGAGCGTTTTCCTCACCCACCGCTCCTGCCGGTGTATCCGGTCGCGCGCGCCGAGAGCCGGTTGTTCGTCTATCGCATAGAACGCGATTGGGCAGCGCTAGTCGATGCAATCCAGTCTTCTCGTAGCGATAACGTGGTCAAAAAATCCAGTAAAGAGCTAAAAGAGAGTCTTGTCGCGGTAGCGCCGATATTCGCCGAGAGGCCATTCTTTATGAGTGAGGAGTTCTCGTTGGTTGACTGCTGTGTGGCCCCGATTCTGTGGCGGCTACCGTCTCTCGGAGTCGATATTCGGCCCAGCAAGCAGTCCAAGCCGCTCCTCGATTACATGGATCGGTTATTCAACCGCGAGGCTTTCCAGCAGAGTCTCTCGGTTCAGGAGCGGGAGATGCGCCCCTAGGGGGGGGAGCTCCCGCCATTGAACTCCAGCCGCCCTTACATTATCCGCGCAATCTACCAATGGATTGTCGATAACGACTGCACACCCCACTTACTGGTCGATGTTGAGACAGACGGTGTCGATGTACCTCAGGCCTATGTCAGTGACGGGCAGATAGTATTAAATATCTCGCCAACCGCCGTAGTGGGGCTTGATATGGGAAACGAGTGCGTTGCTTTTAATGGGCGCTTTGGCGGCATCGCCACCGACATTATCGTGCCCGTTAAAGCGATCCTGGGCATCTATGCCAGAGAGAATGGGCAGGGAATGGTATTCGATACCTCCGAGGAGCCGGATACCCCACCAGACCCACCGCCCGACAGAGCCCGACCGAGTTTGAAAGTCGTCAAATAGCCGGTGCGGGAATGAGCTCGAACAGTTGTACCACGCGTTCTGCACCGCTGACTTCAGCCGCTTCTAGCGCCACCCGATCGGCCTCCGCTTCTGTGAGCAGGCCCATCAGGTAGACCACACTATTTTCTGTGACAACCTTTACTCGTCTACCAGGTGTGTCAGAGCTGGTCAGCAGTTTGGACTTCACCTGAGTAGTGATCCACGTGTCATTGGTTCGGGTGCCAGCACCTGTGGCTTTTCCAATTTCGAGCTCGTTATAGATTCGGCGCACATCCTCAATCTTTCTCACCACGTCAGTAGCCAAAGATTTCAATTCACCTGACGGGACCTGACCCACCAGCAACACAAAACCATTGTATGAAACAACGCTGAGGTGGGCTTCGTTGTAGCCCTCGGATGCTGCGGTGATGTTGACTTTGGCCTTGGTTTCAATGCCTTCATCTGTCATCTGCTGACCCAGTGTGCGCTCCCCGGGATCCTCCTCGATGGGGCCCGCGCCTGCGCTCGATATGATCGATCCACAACCGCCAAGAGTGAGAGCAAGCAGTAAGGGGGTCAGTAGGTATCGCATAGCGGCCATGAATCAGTCCTCCATCGGGCCAAAGGTGTGAATATCAATCAGTCTTGCCAAGCACACTGCCAGCGTTGCATTCAGCGTGACACGGGTTTCCAGCTGCTCTTCGGCCGCGTCTACGCTGATGCCCGGTCCGCGACGGCCCAACCAGATCACTTTCACCTGCCGCTGATCTGCTGCGTGACCGATTCGCTGCGAATCTTGCTCGTTCAGGGCCGCGCCAAAGATAATAGCGACGTCGCCGGGTTGACCTAATGCCTGTATTTGCTGGCTCGCCCAGCTGACGCCTGCTTCCGCGGATTCAACATGGTGCTCGCTTAATTCGACCACAGGTAGTCCTGGTCGTTCCCGCAATATGCCCCGATGCAGTAGCGCGGCAAAGGCAGTAGCGCTGGCGCAATCGGCGCCAATGCCGACGCTGAACAGCTTGCATTCGTTCAAAACCGCCTCGCTCGACATGACAGCGGCAACACCGAGTGGTTCGGCCATGTCGTCGATCATCATGCTCGCGGCGTTGAGATGCCGCTGAAAAAACTCTGAGATGAGGGGGTAGAAATCCACTTTTAGCCCGAATCAGCTCATACCGGTTGTTGTGTCGAATGCCGCGCTAAGCCAAAGGGGCTCACGCATGTTGCGGTAAGCATCATAAGCGATAACATCAAACCGGCAAGGGTAGCTTTGCCACTCCGGATGGGTTTGCAGGAAGCTTTGCGCACAACGCCTGACCAGGTTTTTTTTGCGGCAGTAACGCTTAGTTTCGTGTCGCCGAAACTTGAGGCGCTTCGATAGCAGACCTCCACAACGGCAATGTGATGTTCATCCAGCATAATCAAGTTTATTTCGCAATGCCGCGTCGCGAAGTTACGCGTTATCGATTGCAGCCTCTGCCTGGACAATAAGGCCTCCGCGCAGCGTTTCCTGAATTGACCGACAGTCTGCAATGGATGCTTCAATGATCTTGTCTGCTGTTATTTTAGCGACCATCTTCTGACTTCTGCGCCATCAAAAGTGCTCAGTTCAAGTGCGCGCTCGATCGACCCGTCTGCGCGGCGCCGGAGCACGCCGGTCTGACCTCGTATGACCCACTGTTCGGTGTGCTGTAATTGTTGCCAGCGCTGAGCCAGCAGCAGCGCGTCACCACCCAGCGCTTTCAGGCGCCCGAGGCGCCCACCGTTGAGTGGCGGCAACATCGCGGGCGTCTCGACGAAGCGGACGCCGTTTAAATCGCGATTGCGCGTATCGGTCATTCCATCGTTGATCGCGGAGGTAGCATAGACAGGGATGTCACCAGTCATGTGAAACACCAGCAAGGGGCGCCAAGTTCGCGCTGTGGCGGGGTCGGGCGCCAACATGAAGATACATTCAAAGTCGGTGCGGCCTCTGCCGCGCGAGTCGACCGGCAGATCAAAGGCTCTCTCCACGTCGCGAATGCGTTGGTCGCTGGAACCGGACCCCAGGAGCTTACCCATGGGCTCGTTGGCCATATTGGGGTCATCCACTATGAGGCTACCGCGGAGCGAACCACCATGACCTTGCCAACGCGTTTCGAAGGCCTCCAGCAACCTTTGGCCTCGCTCGCTACTCATTGCAACGACAATGGCATTTCGGCATCCCTGACCAAATGCCACGTCAGCGGTCTGACGCGCCTCGTCTTCAGGAGAGAGGCTAAAGCTGAGCCATGGTGTCTTGCTGTCAGCCGCAAATCCATCAATTTGATTCAGTGTGATGAGCGGAACCGGTTTATTGGGTGCATCTGCAAGCGCTGCAACATTGGATTTGGTCAATGGTCCAATCACCATATCACTTCCCTGCTCAATAGCAGCTTGGTAGCCCGAGGCGATGTCTGGGTATTGCTGGGTATCGATGGTGGTAAGGTAGGGACGACGACTGGGATCAGGGAACAGGCTGTAGAGCTGGTCCATTGCGCCTGCTACGACCGCTTCTCCAGCAGCCGAGAGAGGGCCCTGCAATGGGAGCAGTAATGTGACGTGCTCAACAGTGTTGTCATCACTGGCGAAGGTAAGGTGATGTGGTACGGCCGGTGTGAGCGACTTGGGCGACGAGCTCAGCCAGCGTTCCAGCTCGGCGCCGCCCTCTCGATATGCTAAGTTCATCGTCAACCACGTGCGCCATAGTGCATCTGAAGTGGTTCTCAAGCGAGCGCGAATGTGTTTTTCGTCTGTTCGGATCAGGTAAGCAAACAGGCGTTCGCTGGTGTGTTCTTCAACGCGCCGCTCTGGCGAGCGCGCGATTTGTGCGAGCAATATTTCGGCCGCCTCCAGCCAGTTCCCCTCGGCCTCTGCGTGCCGCTCTTGATCTCTCAGGACAAAGTCGATGCTGGCCGTATTGTCGTGCGCAAGGCGGTCAAGCAAGGTCGCTGACTTGTCCACGTCTCCCTCGAGCCAGGCCAACCGGGTGTCTATGGCAATTAGCGTCGAGGCGTCAATGCCGCTGGTGGACAGGCGGTTGCGCTCGTGTCGCGCGTGCATAAGTGACGACGAATGAGCGATGCTCGTGACGTGCTCGATCGCCACCAGATCGAGCTCCTCTCCCTCCACGGCGATAGGCAGGGTGTCTTCTGTTTGGGGCGATGGTAGCGTGAGGTCTGGTTCTGGCGGTGTGGACGCGCAACTCGCTAGCACCGTCAAGATGACGGCGATGACACTGACGCGGCAGGGCGTGCTTTCCCTCTCGAGGGTACGTCGGGTGATAATGCGTGCCGCCCAAGTGACGCTGAGTGATTGCAAGGGATGACCGTAGCGGCTCATCGCGGCAGTATAGCGCCTAGAGGACCGACGTGGTCTGAAACGGAGTAGTTCTAGTGACGGCATGCCTCTACATCGTGGCAACCCCGATTGGCAACATGGGTGACATGACTCTGAGGGCTATAGAGACTCTGCGTGAGGCAGATGTCATTGCAGCCGAGGACACGCGACACTCAGTTACATTGCTGGCGCACTTTGACATTCGAACACCGATGGTGAGCTATCACGATCACAGTACTCCAGCCGAGATTGAGCGCTTGTTAAGGAGGCTGCGAGGGGGTGATTCCATCGCTCTGATATGTGATGCAGGCACGCCGATGATATCCGACCCGGGGTATCGACTGGTTGCAGCATGTCAGGCAGAACACGTGCCGGTAGTCCCGATCCCTGGCGCCAGCTCGATGACTGCGGCACTGAGTTCAGCGGGGTTACCCAGTGATCGATTTCATTTTGAGGGGTTTTTGTCGGCGAAGCCCGGGCAGCGCAGTCAGCGTCTGGAAAGTCTGAGGGCTCATGAAGCGACTTTGATCTTCTTCGAATCGCCGCGGCGCTTGCCGACCACGTTAAAAGCGATGTGTTCTGTGTTAGGTGATCGGGAGGCGGCGCTTTGTCGAGAATTGACCAAGAGTCATGAAACCATCCGCCGCGACAGGCTCTCTGCTCTAGTCGAATTCGTTTTGGGCGACCTGAATCAGCAGCGAGGTGAGAGCGTTATTGTGGTGCGAGGCTTCGACGCATCGGAGTCAGATCTGTCCCCAGATATTTGGATATGGCTCGAGCGCTTGGCAAGTGAATTGCCTCCGCGTCGCGCGGCGGCCATCGTTGCGGATGTCACGCGCCGACCCGCCCGCGATCTGTATCAATGGCTATTGGACAGGAGAGAGCAAACCTGAGCTTGCGACGCTTTTACGATAACGTTAGTCTCACCCACGAGTTGGTCAGGCGATCGCTGTCGCCTTGCGACAGAGGAAAGTCCGGGCTCCAACGGGTCAGAGTGCCAGGTAACGCCTGGGGGGCGTGAGCCCACGGAAAGTGCAGCAGAAAGGAAACCGCCTGTGCGCAGGTAAGGGTGAAAAGGTGCGGTAAGAGCGCACCGCGCGATTGGTAACAATCGTGGCGATGGTAAACCCCGCTCGGAGCAAGACCAAATAGGGATCCGATGCCGTGACCCTCGGCGGATTCGGGTAGGTCGCTTCAGGCGAACGGTGACGTTCGTCGCAGATGAATGGTCGTCCACGACAGAACCCGGCTTATCGACCGACTCACTTCGCCCCCTTCCGGGGGGGGCGATTCTTTCCAGTTCGTGCGCTTGACGGATTGAAGCCGCAATTTAACAACCACTGAACCCTGCTGCTGCTTCGACGTGGTGATGGCCTGCATTCGCGCTTTGCCCGCTGAGCGCCGAAATTAGACCAATTAATTATTTAAAACAGGAAAAATATATATATAACGAATATAACTTCACTTAAAACCTTGTAATAGCCGTTAAAAACCTGTTTTTTGTGGGTTTCCTGAACGCATTTTCGTGGCCTGGAAACTCCCCAATAGCGATGTAACGCACTGAAAACTCACGTTTTTTTAGGATCGTAGCGTTGACCCGCCTCCCATTCGCCACGTATAGTGGCGAATAGTGGAGCAAAGTGGCAAATAATCCCATTTTGTGGAGTTGTTTGGTCTTAAGTGGGCGGGGCGTTATGTTTCGTGGAGTGCAGCACATCAATCTGGATGCCAAGGGCCGCATGGCGGTGCCCTCGCGTCAGCGCGAGTTGCTGTCTGTCATCAGCGAGGGCCACATCGTCCTGACCGTTGACACCCAGGCGCCTTGCTTGGCGCTCTATGCCCTGCTCGAGTGGGAGCGGATCGAAGCTGATGTGCAGGCGCTCCCGGCACTCAACCCCGCCGTCAAGCGCTTCCAGCGTTTGGTGCTTGGCTATGCCAGTGACCTACAGCTTGATAACAGCGGTCGAGTCCTCGTTCCTCCTGCGCTGCGCGACTACGCAAAGCTCGAAAAGCGCGCCGTACTGGTTGGTCAGGGGAACAAGCTGGAGCTGTGGTCAGACGACTTATGGCAGCAGGAGTGTGCAGCAGCATTGGCGGCGGATTCTGTTGAAGAACTGCCGGCGGAACTGATGCAGCTCAATCTTTGATGGATCGCGGGCATCAGCCGGTTCTTCTGGAGGAGGCGATAGCAAGTTTGATGGTTTCGATGGATGGCGCATACGTGGATGGCACGTTTGGCCGAGGCGGGCACAGTACCCGTATCCTCGATGCACTGTCACCTCTGGGAACCCTGCTGGCGCTTGATCAAGACCCTGCCGCGGCTGAAGCTGCTCGGCATCTGAGTGAGCAGGACACGCGCTTTCGTTTTCAAGCCTGTAATTTCAGGTCGCTCAGTGAGCATACCGCCCCGGCGAGCCTTCAAGGGGTTCTCTTGGATCTTGGCGTATCGTCACCCCAGCTCGATGATCCGGAGCGGGGCTTTAGTTTTTCAGCTGACGGCCCTCTCGATATGCGCATGGATCCAACCCGAGGTCAATCAGCTCAGGCTTGGTTGGCTAGTGTTGATCGGGACGAGCTGGCTCAAGTCCTCAAGGATTTAGGTGAAGAGCGCTTCGCTAAGCGCATTGCCGGAGCCATCGTGACGTCCAGAGCAGGGGCGCCGGTTACGCGGACCGGTCAGTTAGCGGAAATCATCTCTGCGGCGAATCCAAAGTGGGAGGCGCACAAACATCCCGCCACGCGAAGTTTTCAGGCGATTCGGCTCTTCGTGAACAGTGAGCTAGAGGCGCTTAAAAGTGTTTTGGCGGCCGCAGTGGAGGCATTGGCTCCCGGGGGACGGCTGGTTGTGATTAGCTTCCATTCGTTGGAGGACCGCATCGTTAAACGGTTCATCCGTGAGGCGGCCAGAGGTGCCCAGCTGCCTCTGGGCGTGCCGGTGCAATTCGAAGCCCAGGGAGTGAGCCTCAAGTCGATTGGCAAAGCGATCAAGCCATCAGTTGACGAAGTCACCAATAATCCCAGAGCGCGCTCGGCCATCATGCGCGTCGCGGAGCGCGTGTAAATGCGAAGCACCTCATTAGCGAGCTGGGTCATCCCGCTGTTGGGTGCTTGCATCATATGTTCGGCGCTGGGTGTCGTTGCGACAACACACCATGTGCGTGAGGGCTATGCGCGTCTTCAGGTTCTGGAGCTGGAGCGCTGGCGACTCCAGGAGCAGTACACCCGTTTGTTACTAGAAATTAACACCTGGGCTGCACCGCATCGCATCAGTCAGATCGCTGTAGATGACCTGTCCATGCAGGCGCCGGATCTCAGTTTGTCGCAGGTGGTGGCAGAGTGATAGGGCAACGGAATCAGTTTGCGCTGTCTCGCTGGCGATTCGTCATCGTCGCGATGGCGTTGAGTGCTTTGGCTGCGACCTTGATCGCGCGACTGATCCATCTGCAGGTGACGGATGGTGGGCAGGGAGCGGTATTTCTTAGAGAGCAGGGTGCGCTGCGCACTGTTCGAAGCGCTGAAATTCCGGTTTATCGGGGCCTGATCACTGATCGTAATGGAACGCCCCTCGCAGTGAGTTCGCCGGTCGTTTCACTCTGGGCGAATCCACAGCAACTCAAAGACAGCCCCCGTGTGGGTGAGCTTGCCCAGTTTTTGGGATTAGATGCGCAGGCGCTGCGAGACAAGCTGGCCTTCTACGGTGACAAGCAGTTCATGTATCTGGCTCGGCATCAAACACCGGATTTCGCGAGAGAGATTTTGCGAGCGGGCTTTCCCGGTGTTCGCGGAGAGCGCGAATACCGGCGCTATTACCCGGCAGGGGAGGTCACAGCCCAAGTATTAGGTCTGACGAACGTTGACGGGCGCGGTATCGCAGGTATCGAATTGGCTTTTGAGGACTGGTTGCAAGGCGTGCCGGGCAAGAAACGGTTCATCAAGGACCTCTATGGCGATGCGGTTCGAGACTTTGGCGTGATCGAGGAGCCGCGGCCGGGCAAGGCCTTGGCATTGAGTATCGATTTGCGTCTCCAATACGCCCAGCACCGCGAGCTCCAGCGTGCGATGAAAGAAACGGGGGCGGCGGCAGGTTCAGCGGTGACTGTTGATGCTTGGACAGGTGAGGTGCTCGCTGTGAGCAATTACCCTGTTTTCAACCCCAACAGTCGTAACGCCCTTGATTTCAGCAGCGCAAGAAATCGCGCGTTAACCGATGCCTATGAGCCAGGCTCTACGATCAAAACGCTGACATTGGTGGCTGCCCTAGAGAGCGGCCAGTTTTACATCGACAGTCTCGTTGACACAGCGCCGGGGCGCATTCGGGTGGGTGCCAAGGTGCTCCACGACCCGCGTGATTATGGCGAGATCTCTGTTTCGACGATTATCGAAAAATCCAGTCAGGTAGGTGTCACCAAGATCGCGCAAGCCGTGGGGCACGAGGCCATTCTCGACGTGTTGTATCGCTTTGGCTTGGGTGAGACGACCGGGACAGGGTTTCCCGGTGAACGGATGGGTCAATTGCCTGACTTGGCCCATTGGAGCGATATCGAGAAGGTGACACTGGCATTCGGTTACGGGCTGAGTGCAACGCCCATCCAATTGGCTCGAGCCTATGCCGTGCTGGCAAATGGTGGCGTTCGCCGGCCGCTGACTTTGCTAAAGCAACAAGGGGACATGCAATTCCGCGGGGAGCGGGTGATTGATAAAACGATTGCCGCAGATGTGCTTCGGGTGCTGGGTCGTGTCACCGAGCCGGGTGGCACGGCGACGCTGGCGCAGGTGCCGGGATTCTCGGTAGGCGGGAAGACGGGCACCGTCCATAAGGTAGGAGAAGGTGGCTACCTTGATGATCAATATGTCGCGCTGTTTGTCGGGATCGCGCCGATGACAGCGCCGCGTTATGTCACCGCGATTCTGATTGACCAGCCTCGCGGGGATCACTACGGCGGGGGTTTGGCGGCGGCACCGGTCTACTCCCGTGTGACGGAGGAAGTGCTGCGCATTCGCAACGCGCGGCCTGAGCAAACCGACTTGGGGGCATTGTTAGCTTCCATGGGGGTTCGCCAATGACGATGAATGTGCGCGCCTTGCTCAACGATGCGTCACTCCCGGATATCGAGGTTTCACAGCTGGTATTAGAT
>Ga0163109_10004843_pt1 | contig 10183 bp, 9 predicted proteins | sample CRUFie1St13metaG_FD_108704 | JGI IMG/M metagenome (GOLD analysis project Ga0163109, IMG submission 108704) | Marine microbial communities from the Costa Rica Dome - CRUD Field 142mm St13 metaG | ecosystem: Environmental > Aquatic > Marine > Oceanic > Photic zone | place: Costa Rica: the Eastern... | reverse complement strand
CGGAAGACTTTAAACAATTAAGTCAAGTATAGTTTGTAATTTTCCTTTTATACTTTTATTGTTTAAGGTGTTTCTTAAACCACCATGCAGGTTTTTTGGCCAGCATTCAAAAGCAGTCCAACAATATCCCGAATGTTCTTCATTTAGTTTTGGAACAAATTCAGAATCAATTGCTATCAAATATGTATGAAAATAAAATTTTTGGTCGTTAGACGTAAACATTTCTAAAGGGATCACTTTTTTAAATTTAGGCATAATGCCTATCTCTTCTTCTATCTCACGTTTTAATCCTTCGAATGCAGATTCGGTATAACGTGCTTGTCCACCAACCAATCCCCACATACCTTGTGTTTTTTTATCTGTTCTTTGCAGGAATAAAAATCTTTTTGTGGTTGTAGAATAAAATAATGCTCCCGAACAAATTATATTTTCCTTCATGCTTTAGTATAACAATTTATAGAAAAATTATCAAGGAGTAGTTGCATCACCACCGTCACCGGAGTCTGGATAATTACCATCAACAACAATCGTCCAATTACCAGCAGTGTATATTCCTTCGTATGATTTTACCCATTCTGTTCCGTTGAATCTATACTGTATACCGGTGTTTGTATTTGTAACGTAATGTTGTGTTGAATCAGGATGTGATGCATCAAAAACTTTTTGCCATCTACTTTGTGCAGTATTGTATTGGATTATATCTCCAACACTTGCAACTAAACTACCCCAAGTTGAACTCTGAACTGTTGCAGTCGAGTCACCTATTTGGTCTATAATTAAATATCTATCACCGTTCTGTGGGTTGGTTGGTGCAAACGTAGTGGGATTTATTATTTTCTTTACTGCGGTCAATGTATTCGCAGGAATAGTATCTGTGTCTATAGTGTATAACAATATTGTATCATCTAAAGGCGAGGTTGAGATAGTACCAATAATTTCATTTCCGCCAACTTGTTTTAATCTAATCTGGCTTGTGCCATTTACAATTTTGCCATATTGATCTAGTAAAATTTTCCAGTTTACAGCTGGTCCAAATGTTTCAAATGGATCAATATTGTTTGGTGCATTGGCACCTGTGTGGAAGCCGTCTCCGCCAGACTTAACATTTACTCCTGTTGTTCCTAACAACCTTAATTGATTTCCTGTAACTAACAATCCAAAATTGTTTGGAGTGACAAAACTTTGCGACACTAGAGGTCCGCTTATCAATCCTTTGTTAATACCACCGTTGTCATCGTATATACTCATGATAATTTTTTGTATTACACCTAATTTTTTAACTTTAACCGGAGGTGATAACCATATTGGCATACTAAAAGTCATTGTTGCAACATCAATTTCTGTATCCGCACCTACCGGAATAGTTCTAGAACTAAAAGTGATGTCTCTTAACTCAACGTAACTTATACTAGTCCAATCGATATAATTGCTTGATTTTTGTATTTCAAAATCTGGATTGAACAAGTATAAAATTTGCTCAAGTATTTGTAATTTTTGATCAGTATTGGAACTGTAAATATCTGCTGTCACTTCCAATCTAAACGGTGAAGGCATAACTTTTTCTACAGTATATCCTGCACCTAACTTATTACTGTATGTGCCGTCTTCTAGTACATCTCTTTCTTTTAGATGTTGTTTTTCTATGTGATAAGGATTTTGCATTCTTTCCCTATCGTAGTTTAATTCTCGTATATAACAAGCAATTTTTGGTGCATAATTTAAAGCATTTTCAGAATTGTTACGTATTAAGTTTGCAACTTGTCTAGTAGGATCACCATACACCACAGGTACCGGACGCAAGGCAATCTGTCCGTCTTTTGCTTTTCCTGTTTCAACAGAAAAATTATTTAGGATTCTCATAAATTGCGTTAAGAATCTTCTAACTTGTCCTGAGTAAAAATGTAACATTAATTGTCAGCCTTTGGTTTCAACGCATTTTCTAAAGATTGCCTTTGATCAACAGTTAACCCGTTAATTGTTGAACTAGTTGTGTTATTAACAAAACCGGTTTTTTGAGTTGCTCTAGAATCATTGTTGCTTGTAGTTATTCTTACAGAGTCCTCAACCTTGACCCATCTGGCACCGTCGTATCTAAACAATCTATTTGGCAGATAATCTGTACGTAAAAAATAGTCACCTTTGTCTACATCTGAAATTGGAAAACTAATTCCAAATCCTGCAGGATTGCCGTTTGGTGCAACACCATCTCCGTCCAAATAAAATCCGTAGTGTGAACTTGCTGGTGTGTCTATGACTGCATTTACATTTTTTGACTGACTTGCTCTCTGTGATGTAGTATTAACGTTGTCTGTTCTAATGTTTCCTCTTTCATCTATAGGTGCAACATAATATTGTTTGTAATTAAATCCTGCTTTTGGTGAATCTTCTTCTGCTTGTTTTAATACTTGATCCGATATTGTTTTTTCTTTGTTATAAGTTGACATATAACTTGCTAAAGAACCAGTAGTAGTTGCATCTCCAAGGATATCTCTGTATTCTTGTGAGTCCACTAGGGATTTAAGTTTTAGTCTTAGTAGATGTGGCCACCATGTTTGTGAGAATCCTTCAGCGGCTCTGTTTACATCTTCAACAACATAATATCTTTTCAGTGCAATTGGTATGCTTTCATCTAAAGAATAGTCTTCTTTCATGTGTGGGAATTCAATGACGTCTCCCGACATAGGTTTTCTACCAATTCTCTCAACTGAGTCGTTCATGTGGACAGTGAGAAATAGTGAGTCGTTTTGTAGGAACATTCCAAATTGAGATAAATTGAAGTCAATATCTTGCACATTGTATATTCCACGAATTGTGTAAATGTCAGCATCGTATTTCCTGTCTCTGTTTTCCAGGAATAATAGATCTTGTATAGTTCTTTCATTTAAACTATCACCCGAATAATGTGGTTGGGTTGGAGAGGCATCACCGTCTTTTTGTCCAGTTTCCCCTTGATTGTGAGGACCTAGATATTTGTGGAAGTGTAGGTCAGTTCCTCCCACCGTAAACATCTCTTTTATGTTACGGTCAAAGAATTTGTAGTCTGCGCCTTTTTCAGGCTTGAAAATGGATAATCTTGGCATATCACACATATTTATTGTTAAGTTGATTACTATAAATATGTGTATGTCAGAACTTCAAACAGGTCAACAAGAAATATTTGATTATGTAAAGAATAATCTAGGTGAGGGTATGATCGACGTAGAATTAGACCCAAAACACTATCAAACGGCACTTACAAGGGCCATAGATAGGTATAGACAAAGGTCTTCAAATGCAGTTGAAGAATCATATGCGTTTCTTGAATTAAAAGAGAATCAAAACACTTACATACTTCCTGATGAAGTAATCAACGTTAGAAAATTATTTAGAAGAACTGTAGGTTCCAGAACTGAAGGTGGAGAAGGCGGAACATTGTTTGAACCATTCAATTTAGCATACACAAATACATACCTTTTAAGAGCAGGTGCAACCGGCGGACTAGCAACTTATTATGCATTTGCAAGTTATCAAGAATTAATTGGTAAATTGTTTGGTTCATTCATACAATTTCATTTTGATGTTGCAACTAAAAAATTAACAATTACCCAAAGACCAAGATCGGACCAAGAAACTGTGCTTATGCACACTGATAATTTTAGACCTGATATAACACTTTTCAAAGACATTTACTCTAAACCATGGATTAGAGATTACACACTTGCAGTATCAAAAGTTATGCTAGGAGAAGCGAGAGGCAAGTTCAATACTATTGCAGGACCTCAAGGCGGTACAACTCTAAACGGTGCTGAACTAAAGCAACAAGGTCTGCAAGAGATGGAAAGATTAGATAACGAAATCGGCAACTTTGCTGAAGGTGGCACACCTCATAGTTTTGTTATAGGTTAATTCTTAAAAATACTCCTGTAAATAAGTGTGTCATGACAGACTCCAGATACAAGAAATATGAAGATTGCGATATTGACGAACTTGAACAAATCGTAAATGATTTAGAAAATATGTCTATCAGTGCATTAAAAAGTAAAAAGTTGGACATTAGAAAATCTATACTGGGTGCGGTAAAAGAAGCAAAATTAGTCATTGAAAAAAGACTAAAAAAATAGTATAATCATTATATGTTAATAGGAATTGTAGGACTAATAGGGTCGGGCAAAGACACAGTCGCGGAAAGGTTGGTGGCCCAACATGGTTTTAGACGTGACTCTTTTGCAAAAAGTTTAAAAGATGCTGTTAGTACAATGTTCAATTGGGACAGAGAATTACTAGAAGGTAAAACAGAAATTAGTCGTGAATGGCGAGAACAGCCAGACGAATACTGGAGTGAAAGATTTGGCAAACCCGTCACACCTAGATGGGTTTTACAATACTTTGGTACAGAGGTTATGCGTGGCCAAATGTATGACGGAATATGGATAGACAGTTGTCTCGGTAGATACAAGGGTGAAAACACTGTGATTTCTGACACTAGATTTCCTAACGAAGTGGATACAATAAGGAAAATTGGTGGTAAGATTATCCTAGTAAAAAGAGGACAAGATCCTGATTGGTTTACAAGTTTTGTCGAGGGAAACATTGTGCCTACAGGAGTACACTCATCAGAATATGTATGGGCAAAATGCGAATTTGATTACACTATAGATAATAACGGAACTAAAGACGATCTATATCAAAAAATAGACAATTTAGTCATCCGCAACGAGATCACCAACCCTCCAACCAAGTCTACGAACTCCCCCAAGCCTCTGGCAGTTGGCACAAACCGTTTTAAGATTTGAAGTATTAGTATTACGTAGATTCCCATCAACAAATAGTACATCTAATTGAATAGAGTCCTGGGCCTTAAACCCACACAATTCACACTTGTTTTTCTTTTTGTAACCCGATCTTTGTAGGGCAGTCACACCACCTATTCTTTTATTTGCTTTTTTCCGATTGCAAGTATCACACAATCTACGCCAGTATATCTTGTTGTTTTTCTTGTAAGCATATGCCCGTGGTTTGGCCTTGCACTGAACACACAAAGGTCTTACTGGTTTATCCATATATGCTATTTACGTTACCTATATAGGTACCTAAAAATGGTAAATTTTGTCGTAAAAACGTAACGATTGAATAAATACTTCTAGTATATACGTACAACTTGCAAGGAGAACACGTAAATGGCAAATTTAGTATCACCAGGGGTAGATGTTAGCGTAATTAACGAAAGTTTTTATGTACCATCAGATGCGGGTACAACACCTCTTTTTATAGTAGCATCAAGTCAAGATAAGAATAACGGAGCAGGCACTGGCACAGCGTCAGGAACTACAACTTCAACTGCAAACACAGTTTACTTGCTTTCATCACAAAGAGAATTAACAGAAACATTTGGCGATCCAAAGTTTTATTCAGATGCATCGGGTAACTCATTACACGGTTATGAATTAAACGAATACGGACTACAAGCGGCATACTCATTTTTGGGTGTGGCAAATAGAGCATATGTTTTAAGAGTAAACATTGACACTAATGACTTACTTGGTAGTGCTTCGGCTCCTACCGCAAATCCAACAGATGGCACATATTGGTTTGACCTTGCATCAAGCACATATGGAATATTTGAGTGGTCAAAAACAGATCAAAAATTCACAGTAAAAGCACCAATTATTATAACATCAGTTACTGACCTGGTAGGTAACGTTACAACAGGTGCACCTAAAACTTCAGTAGGTTCACAAGGTGATTACGCAATAAACACAACACACGTAAGCAATAAAATCTACAAGAAAACACCAACAAATACTTGGGCACAATTAGGTTCTGTAGATTGGCACAATTCAGTACCGGCTATCGAGTCGACTGCAGGTGCTACTTGTACTTCTGGACACAAGATGTTTATTAACGGAAAAGAAATTACAACATCTGGCACAACACTTTCAAATGTAGTGGCACAGATTAACGGTGCTAGTATTCCAAACGTTAGTGCAAGATTAAATTCAGTAACTAACAAGTTAGAAATATTCCATAGTGGTTTACACATTGGTGATTCTACAGCAGGTGCTAACACTATCAGAATAGAAGCGGGCAGTGTCGGTACATTGATTGCAGATTTAGGAATAGCGGCAGGCACATACAAAGGTGCTGAATTCCTACAAGCACCACACACTAGCAGACCAACTTGGAAAACAGCAGAAGACAATAGACCTGGTGGTTCAGTTTGGTTTAAAACAACAAGTGCAAACTCAGGAACAAACATTGTAGCAAAAGTATACAGTGCGGCAAGTGGACAATTCAATTCAGTAAGTGCACCATTGCACTCAACAAACAATGAAGCAATATTCAAACTTGACCCATCAAAAGGCGGAGCAGGTTTATCCGCAGGTGCTTTATATGTACAATACAACATCACTGAACAAGATGTATTAGGACAATTTGATGCAACACCAAATGTTGGTGACTTCCAGTTGTTTAGATACGAAGGTGGCGAAACAATAATTCAATCAAAAACTAGAAATGCTACGTTCACACACAACGAAACATTTACAGTTAGAGAATCATTAAAAAATCAAGATGCTTTAGACTCAGCAAAAACAGTTACAGTACAATCAAGTGACGGTTCTACACTTGCTGATAAAGAAGACTTTGTAACAGCATTTTCAAATGCAGGATTTACAAACCTTGAAGCATCAATTATAACAAGCGGTGAGTTTGAGGGAGCAATTCAAATCAAACACAAACTTGGCGGTGACTTTAGAATGAACAATACATCAGGTGATCCATTAGGAGATGCTGGTCTAGGAACTTCTCAAGCACACAGTTACGGTGGATACACTGCAAACAGTTCAACATTAATTGACAACTTGTATGTTGCTCCTGCAGGAGACACAGAAGATTCTAGTACAGGAGCAGAAGTAATTGCTACAAACTGGAAACGTCTAAGTTACACTGCAAGTACAAGTGCACCAAGTAATGAACCAGCAGATGGTACATTATGGTATGATACAAAAATTGACGAAGCAGACATCATGGTACACAACGGAACAACATTTGTTGGATACAAAAGCAATTACGCAACAACAGATCCAAATGGTCCACAGTTTAGTGCAACAGCACCAACAACACAATCAGATGGAACTGCACTTGTTAACAACGACTTATGGATTGATACTAGTGATTTAGAAAACTATCCAAAACTTTACAAGTACAACACAGCGGCTACTTTAAGTTCTTCAAACACAGCCAACCAAGTTGCAGTTACAACAACTGGTGCGGCATGGGTGTTAGTAGATAAAGCAGATCAAACTACAGAAGATGGTATTGTTTTTGCAGACGCTAGATATCACACTTCAACTGAAAGAAATGCAAATAACAAAACATCGGCTGGAACGGCTTCAAGCATTAAAAATTTATTAAGTGATAACTTCTTAGATCCAGATGCTCCAGATCCGGCACTTTATCCAAATGGAATATTGTTATGGAACACAAGAAGAAGTGGTTACAATGTTAAAGAATACAAAAACAACTACATCAATGATACAAAATATCCAAGTTCAGGATCATCTGGATTAGGAAACATTAGATTTAGTAACGAATCAGTAACAGGTTACTACCCAGACAGATGGGTAACTAAATCAGGAAACAATGCTGATGGTTCAGGTACATTTGGAAGAAAAGCACAAAGAAAAGTAGTTGTGCAACAATTAAAATCTGAGATTGATACCAACCAAGGAATAAGAGAAGATCAAAGAGGATTTAACGTTCTTGCTTGTCCTGGATATCCAGAAGTAATAGGTAACTTGATTAACCTAAACACAGACCGTAACAACACAGCATTTGTTGTTGGTGATACACCTTTAAGATTAGAAGGTACAGCAACTAACATACAAAACTGGTCAAATAACTCAGCAGGTGCTCTAGATAACGGTGAAGACGGATTAGTAAGTGCAAGTGAATACTTGGGCGTATTTTATCCATCAGGTTTGACAACTGACAACACAGGAAAACAAATTGTTGTTCCACCAAGTCACATGATGATGAGAACTTTGGCAAACAACGATAATGTTGCTTTCCCTTGGTTTGCACCAGCAGGTACAAGAAGAGGTATTGTTGACAACGCAACTTCAGTTGGATACATTACATCGGAAGGTGAATTTGAGACAATATCTGTAACAGAGTCGGTGAGAGATACAATGCATGGAGTAAAAGTTAATCCAATAACTTTCTTCTCAGGTGCAGGAATAGTAAACTTTGGTAACTTAACGAAAACTTCGGGAAGTTCGGCATTAGATAGAATCAACGTGGCAAGACTTGCAGTTTTCTTGAGAACACAGTTAGACACGATTGCTAAACCTTTCATTTTTGAACCAAATGATGAATTAACAAGAAACGAGATTAAAGGCGCAATAGAATCATTCTTGTTAGAACTAGTTGGTCAGAGAGCATTGTTTGACTTCTTGGTAGTATGTGATGATACAAACAACACACCTACAAGAGTAGACAGAAACGAATTGTATGTAGATATAGCGATTGAACCTGTGAAATCAGTAGAATTCATTTACATACCGTTGAGAATTAAAAACACAGGAGAAATAGCAAAATTAGGGAACTAATTTTCGATAAATAGGAGAAACAGATGGCAATATCAACATTATCAAAATTTACAGTACCTTTAGCAAACGATCAAAGTAGTGCATCACAAGGCTTACTAATGCCTAAACTACAATATCGTTTTAGAGCGATCCTGGAAAATTTTGGAGTATCAACACCGCGTTCAGAACTAACAAAACAAGTAATGGACATAACAAGACCTAACTTGACTTTTGACAAAGTGACTTTAGATGTTTACAACTCAAGAGTATATGTAGCAGGTAAACACACTTGGGATCCAATAACAATTACTTTAAGAGATGATGTAAACAACTCAGTAACTAAATTAGTTGGTGAGCAAATACAGAAACAGTTTGACTTCTTTGAACAAGCAAGTGCGGCGTCTGGTATTGATTACAAATTCACAGCAAGAATTGAAATGCTTGATGGTGGTAACGGAGCAAGTGCACCAAATGTATTAGAGACATTTGAATTATATGGTGCTTACATTGAAAACGTGAACTATAACTCACTAGCATACAATACTTCAGAGCCGGCTACTGTAACGTTATCAGTACAATACGATAACGCAATTCAAACACCGCAAGGCACAGGAATTGGAACAGCAGTTGCAAGAACTATCGGTACATTAAGTACTGGTGGTGGACAATAAGTTTTAACTACGCAATTATAAACAGGAAAAGCGTCTTTATAGGCGCTTTTTTTGTGGCTATAAATACTGTATATGCCAAGCATCAATAATTTTTTATCAGGTTTTACAGATGGCCTTCCGGGCATGAAAGACTTCCGTCATGCTTCCAGACTATTCATTGACGATAATTTTAAATTACAACCAAAAAATAAATTTACTTTCCATGTATTCTTTGATCTAAACGACACAGTGTCTACAACAAAATTCACAAATAATGAAAGATACGAACTTAATATGCTTGTCAAACAATGTGACCTTCCAAGGTATAACATGAACTATGAAGAAAAAATTCAGTACAATAAAAAAATGTATGCCAACACACGTATTCAATACGAGCCAGTTGTTATTACATTTCATGATGACATGGCAGACACAGTCAACGCATTTTGGAAAAAATATTACGAATACGAAATTGCCGATCCTGTGGCTCTAAACACTGCTTTACAAAACGATGCAAAAGATGATTACTATGACCTTAACAGAACTACAACAAAATGGGGACTAGATACTCCAAAACAAAGACGTAAACCTTTTATAAAAGGCATTCAAATTTTTGTATTACACAAACAAAAGTTTACAAGTTTTGGATTGATAAATCCTGTCATAGGAAGTTTTAATCATGATAACTTAGACCACGCCGACGGTACTGGTATAATGCAAAATCAAATGCAAATATTGTATGAGACAGTTGTATACGGTTCTGGAACTGTGGGAGATTTGAGAGAAAAAGGATTTGCACAACTACATTACGATAATGAACCTTCGCCATTAACTGTTTTAGGCGGTGGTACACAATCCATCTTTGGAGTAGGCGGTGTATTAGATGGCATCGGTTCTGTTATTGATAATGCAGGCAGAGGAAATGTATTAGGTGCAATACTTGCCGCAACTAACACATACAACAAT
>Ga0163109_10004842_pt1 | contig 10184 bp, 5 predicted proteins | sample CRUFie1St13metaG_FD_108704 | JGI IMG/M metagenome (GOLD analysis project Ga0163109, IMG submission 108704) | Marine microbial communities from the Costa Rica Dome - CRUD Field 142mm St13 metaG | ecosystem: Environmental > Aquatic > Marine > Oceanic > Photic zone | place: Costa Rica: the Eastern... | reverse complement strand
GACAGAGAGTGCTAACACACCAAGATTGTGGTTCGCGTCTGGATGCTGCGGTTGCGAATCTAAGATCGCTCGATAAAGACGTTCCGCATCTTTAAGTTTACCGTTCTTATGGGCTTCAACACCTTGCTGAAGAGCTTGGTCAATAGTCAGCTGCATTTAAATTCCCACATGTTTTTACGCATAACATTCCGTCAAGTCGCATTATAGTATTTAAAGTAGATCAGGCTTGGGATGCGATTACAGATGGTTCTCCTATCGATCTATAAAGCTCGATATACAGCTTTTTGTTAATACTCCTAATAGGTTTTTTCAACGAACTAACAACCGTGCATTTGCATGGAATTTTGCTTTAAATCATTTATGAAAGTAACATTTTGGCAATGCATTCATAAATTTTTAAATACTATGGCGCAGAGTTGTCAATTCAAGTAATCACTATTCGGCTTCTTTTTGTCTATCACATCAAACGCTAAAACGACTCTTTCTTTTTCTGAGACAAACGGTATGGTGTAGTGCATGAGGGATGCCGGAAATAAAGCAATGCTGCCTGTCTTTACCCCAATGACTTTTTTGGGATTGCACTGAGAATCAGTCGTATCACTTTCCTCTCCTATACACACAACAAGCTTGCCGCTATCGCCCCTTAATTTGTCTGGCACATTGATATATACACTCCCACTTAGCCAGCCTTCAGTATGTATATGTGGTCTTAAACTGCCACCGGTTTTCATACTAATTAGCCAGCCTTGGAGGTCATACTCAGTTGGAAAGCGCCTTATTAAGCCATCTTCGCTGTTTCCGTATCTTTTTCTGTACTTCTCAATCTCGAGCCGAATGATATGCTTGATCTCGGCTGTATTCTCATCTTCAATTTCGAACAGATTTCCGGTGGTTTGCTGGCCGTTTATTAAAAGAGCTTGATTTCTAAAAGGAATCATACTTTCATTTAGTAAATGCCTTATCTTTTTGACAAATATATTCTTAAAATCATAATGAGCCTCCAAATCACTGTGCAGGACATAATTCAAAGGATTCGAACAAAAGAGATTGGGTTTTTCTAGTCCATATTTCAGTGCAGAACGACAAGTAAGTGATCCTGTAATTGCGCTCACTTTATTTTCGTTTATTAAAAAATCCAGTTGATTATAAAAAGCCGGCTCTTTTTCTTGCATAAACAAGCACGTGAGAAGTTGATAATGAGCCTTGGTATCCCGCGAGTCTAGGGCAATCGCTTTCCTATAATTTGCCTCAGCCTCCCCGTATCGTTGAGAGTCTCTGAGAATGTTTCCTAAATTATGGTAGGCCTGTGCAAAATCAGGTTTCAATTTGATGGCGTTTTCGTAGCTTAATTCTGCCTCTCTGGTCCGCCCCAGCTCTCTAAGCACATTTCCTAGTCCGTTATGTGCACGAGCATAGTTTGGTTTTTTCGCGATTGCGCTAGAACAGGCGGACTCCGCGTCGTTAAGCTTTCCTAGTGCTTTGAGCGTATTGCCCAGATTGCTGTAGGCTTCTGCAAAATCGGGTTTCAAAGCTATAGCTTGCTTAAAGCTCTCAGCAGCTTCCTCTAACCTTCTCAAGCCATAAAGAGCATTACCCAAATTGTTGTGGGCTGCGACCAATCTTGGTTCAAGCCTTATAGCGTGCCTACAAAATATTTCCGACTCCTCGACCTTTCCAAGCTCTTGCAGTGCGTTACCCAAGTTACTGTGGGCTTCGGCTAAGCTAGGGCAAACCCTGACTGCTGATCTATATATTTTTTCAGCCTCATTGAGTCTTTTTAATTCCCTGAGCACATTCCCGAAATTGCTATAAGCAACTGCTAATTCATAATTCAACTGCGATACATGGTCTTTGTCCGTAGTTTTAGTTGTCTTGATAATTGCCTCAATATAGCTAAGCCAAAACTGTTCTACCTTTGGATTTTTGCTCAAAGCCATTTTAAATAGTGGCAAAGCTTCAGCAGGCTTATCCCGAGAGACTGCTATGAGACCAAGGTTATAATTCGCCTCCGGATGTGTGGGCATAAATTGCAATATAGACCTGTACAACTGCTCAGCATCTTGCAGCTTTCCTTCTCTATGTGCGGCAATAGCTCGCTTGAGGACTTCTTGTATCTTCTGTTTCACTTTTTATTCATAAACTCTTTTTCTGCTATTTCATAAATCGGTGTAGCGGTGGTGAATCGCGTTATATTCCACTTTCGCGAGGAGGCCTACCGAATTTATATAAGCCGATCGCGTATTTATTTCAAATTTTTAATATTTTTCGCAGATTTATGCTGGGTCACAGGAGATTTTGAGCTTTCAAGAAAACGGCACGGCCACGCTGACTTTTCCTAATAGCATTGTCAAGAAGTTCTTTATGTGTACGTTACTCATTAATACCAACGACATAGTTTGCGAATCTTTCCTTTAACTATTTGCGTCCCAGAATCAGATCGCATCTCCAATGTTCACAAACGTAGTAATCGCAAGATATGCTGCACACTAGATGAATTATTTTATCGGCTGCTCATTCCATTTATCCCAACGAGGTCTTTTTGTGACCAGATTTTAATAATTAATATGCATCTAGATCACCCTCTGAGTCTACTTCTCCCCATTCCCCATTATACGGAACGGCATGTATCGGAACATTACCTGCTTCAATAATCTTCTGTAGTATCCAGGTCATATGCATTTTATCAAACTCATTTAATGGCAAGCCTTTGCAGATGCGAGCAAGCTCCGACCAGCCCTTCGGTTCAAATCGAATTAGCCCCATATATTGCCCCTGAATTTTTTCAGTAGTGGTTGGCGTCTTTCCAATTTCAGACACAGTTCCGTCTCGATGCAAGCTAAATGTTTCAGCGTCCAATAAGGGGTTTTCGAAGCGTCTGCTCCAGATGGTGAGCCAATTTGGATCGTAAGTAATTGCTAGAGGCGTTTTTTTCTTCATGAGTGACGTCACTGCAGCAGTGGCATAAAAAATATCCGAATAACTCACAATGCACGGCCCCTCAAATAACCAGGCATTCGCACACGCTAATGAAGATACCATATTTGTTGTAGCCCATCGGGCATTGTAAAATTCTACTAGGCCAAGATCAGACAGCGATTGGCGCTTGTAACCAGTCACAATCCCAATATCTGAAATCCCGGCGTTAGCAAGTGCGTCCAGCTGCCAGTCTATTAGCTTTTTGCCTTTAAACTTTATTAAGCATTTTGGACCATGATCGGTTAGGTGTCTCATCCGACTTCCACGTCCAGCAGCGAGGATAATTGCTCTCATCGCAATAACGCTGAAAATCTTTCAATATCGCGTGAGGCAAAAACCGCTTCCCGCTCGGGGTGCCACATCCAACCCTCCCAAGGTAAAATTTTATGACGAATAGCTTCAATTACGCCATCGTCACTTTTTGCCAATAAAGTATAGTCTGGGGGTATGTTTGTTAAGGCTTGGTTATGAAAACTATTTACCTCACCCTCGATGTATCCATATAAAGGATGTCTTGTCCCTGCATGGCCGATCACCTGCTTAAGAGCCGTCCCTGCCCTAACGCCCAACATCTGCATACCCCTACAGATTCCAAGTACAGGTAGCTTGCGCTTCTGAGCATAGTCGAGCAATTTTTGCTCAGTTAAATCACGCTCTGGATATTCGCCAATATCTTCTCCGCCAGAAAGCAATATCCCCGCGGGGTTTATATTAGACAGCCAAGCATCTAGTAGATCAGAGCTAACGAGCGTATTAGATACAGGCACTGCACATACCCCTGTGCTCGCAACGAATGATACTAACTGCTGGTCCAACGCGTCTCGACGCTCTCCCCGTTCTGGGAGAAAATCAATGCGTTGGCTTATCACTATTACTTTCACAACAGCACTTCTACGCGACGTCCAGCGCAATCTAAATGTAAGCTCTTTGCAGAAGAGTAAAGTCTGTATAGTGCTTCTCCGACCCCGAGCACAGCAGGCAAACCGAGTTCGCCTGCTCGAATGGCCATGTGTGAGTTAGCACCACCCCATGCGGTAATTAAGCCAGCGATGGGAAACGTAAATAACCAGTCAAATCCAGGGTCGGCACTAGGGATGCAAACCAACGCCCCCGCCAGATTCTTGCGATCTGTGTGGTCAGCGACGGGCGCTGTTATCTGTTTTAGTGTAATAAAATTTGGTACTGTCGATGGTAATTCAAAAGCCCATACATCATCAGGCGCTGTTATCAAGGGTGGCAGGGAAACGGCGAGCGTTTCTTTAAAATCGGACTTTCCTTTCTGAATCGAATGCTGAAGGCAGTTGGAAGGGTCAATCGCAGTTAAATGTAATTCTTTAATTTGACTGATGTCACAGAAAGAGAGGTCTTCGGTTGATATTGATAAAGTACTACCATAGTCAGATATCAACGCCAATGTATCAGACAGATTGCGCGTCAATTGAAACTTAGCGTATTCGCGCAACTCGATAGCTGTTCTCAGAAAATCAAGCAACGCTTTTGGACTAGTATGGAGATCGTTCTCTTTAAGTAATTTATCTATCGCACGTGTCTGGTGCTTATTCAGAGAAAACTCTTCGGGTAGTGCGGGTGCTTTCCAACATTGTCCCCATTCAAAGTATAAATCAGGTTGCTCATCATAGCGCGGAGAAAGGATATCATATGTCCCTGGACGTAAGTGACCATAGCGCACTAAAAACTCTTCCTTGCTCATAATTGCTAAATCTCGCCTCAGTTGACCGCTTACGGTGGTTACCCCGGCAATAAATGCGTGGTAATCGGCTTGGGTAAAAATACCAACAGAAGTCAAAGATTTTAGGATTTCGATTGCAACAAACGCTGAGCGAGCTAAGCCAGCAAATGCTAAGGTTCCGTACCGCTTTGTATCAAGCAACAGCCAATAAATCTTATCTAACGGATCGGTGCTTGAATCAAGCAACTCATTGCGTCGGGCCTGCAATATCTTGAGTTTTTCTTGGTCCTCGCGCCACAAACCATTAGTTGGGTTAATGATTTTATTCGTTAAGTGACGCAGGCTGTCTAAAACAGTCTCAATTTCGTTTTTGTCAAACCCTTGCTTTGACAAAGTTCTAATTTTCTCAGAAATGTCAAATGTATAGCACGAAAACACAATGTCGGACTCTATCTTATCGTGAAGCGTCGGCTGTGTGGTTAGCAAATTTAGGTAATGGTTGATGAGCTTTTCAGCTGTGTCCTCCTTTAGGTCAGCTGGTATGAAGGAGTTAAGTGATAACCGCACATCTATATAAGGCATGCCGAAAAAATGTGTCATCAGAGGCGAGCCGCGCAAATTCCGATATCCGTAATTTTGCCTCTGATCTGCCCATACACTATCTGTGACCAACTCTCTGTATAAAGACAGTGCCAACGGTTTCGGTCTTAATCCAATGATCTCAGCGGGATTCCAGTCGGGCATCACGCCATAGACGGTTTTTGCGCCAAGTAAAAAAGGGTGAGGCTGCATTGCCCGCGCAACCTTTTTTTGAATCCATTTCAATCTACTAAATTGAATTTCATCACATTCCGGGATTTTATGTAGGATCAAGCGTCGAACTTGCAAGAGCCACAACATCGGCTCTTCCAACTCAACTATAGGCTGTTCGGAAATAGAAGGACTCGTTACAGCAAACTCAAACTCCAACGGCTCGTTACCGAACAAACTTAAGAGCTCATGAAGCAATACAAAGACGGTTGACAAATCTTTAGGAGGCGGTACTGGGGATTTGGCAGCTTGAATCCATGTTCGACCATCTGAACCGCTTGTTATCGCTGAGGTATCTTCTCCCTCTGACCAGTTAACAACCCTATATGGAGAACCAGTACTTGGGTCATGAGAAAACATCACGCCAGAACTCTTTACGTTTTGCAGCATAGGTTGAATCAAGATTTCATCAGAGGTATCGGCATTACCGTAGGATGCAATCACTTCGTCAATTGAAGATTCTAAGTCTATCGCGGTTACATTTTTTACTGTTAAATATGCGCCGGCATTTGATTCAGACGAATTGTCTTCAAGCTGGCAACTTGAACGGACGATCCATGGTCCTTCAGCAAGTGTTGAGGTTACTTTATAAAGACAAGCTATTCGGTCATTTAGCCACTCGTCGACAGTGAAAAAAACAATAGGCGCTATCTGCGCGGTGTGTAACTCCCTTTTCAGCCTGACCAAAACGGCGGCTTTGGTACTAAAACTCAGTGGCATTAACAGACCTCTGCGTTATCAAGCGTTCGAAAATTATGCAGAATAGGGAATAGCAATAATGACGGCATATGGATTATGAAAATATGTTTCTATAGCTCCGATTTTAAGCACTTGTCTGTATATCTTCGTTAGTGCTGCCTGCGACATTACGAAGACGATGAACGAGAGATCATCGGAGTTGATAGTAATCGGTTGGCTTTGTTCAATCACCTAGACCGCAAGGGCATAGATTTCAACCGTTCCTGCTTGATTTCCGAAGTAACAATCATTGTCCTTATTTACAACCAGGTTTGAGATTGTGCTCAAAGTTCTTTGTGCTATTTATCTTGTTGCTACATAAAATCCCGCTCAAGAATAATGAAATTGCCACCGTTTACAGAAAATCGGGAGTGAATCATAGTCGCCAAATGACCGTATGGAGTTATTTTATCGGCCAAGAGGTGTTAGTTCTCTTATTGAAAGACAGCTTTACGCTGTCTCGATATCTACTAACTGTCTGTCTTCAATTATATGCCTTAACTCCGTCTGACTGTCTTAAGCTTTACGGATATTAAGCTTAATTTCTGCTACAAGCCGTATTGCGCTATCTTTATACTTCAGGATCTTTCAGTGGAAATAGGCCCGATTGATGCTTTCCCATCTGGCTTCATAAGTGTTTGTCACGATTAAGTCGATTCAACAGTTCATCCACTGCCTTATTTACGGTCCGATTAGGCGAGAATTCAAATACCAAATCTGCAAATTCAGGCTCGTCAATAGGTAAATCCAATCCTGCCACATTACGAATTTCTCCGGCATCAAAGCCTCGATATAATCCCTTTTCGTCGCGTCGCCGTAATTCTTTTATAGGGACTTTGAGATATACCTCGAAATATCCCCTCAAATTTAACCGATTCCAAGTTTGGACTTCTTTGAAAAGGGATATAGTTGCAATAACTACGGTAAACCCTTGCTTAGCCAAGACATTGCAAAGCCTCGCATACTGCATAGCAAGAACCATGCGTTTATCTCGGACGTAATTGTCGTCATGCGAAAACGAAGCATCAAATACTTCACGCAGATCGTCTCCATCTAGTAGTAATACTTTATCATCGGTGATACGAAGGCGTGTAGTCAAAGCCTCTGCCAACACCGATTTACCGGCGCCCGATAAACCGGTTATCCAGACTACACGTCCTGTTCTCTGTGTCTCTTTGATATCACTATCGAGATTCTCGCGCTCTATATTCATCTAAATAGATAATTCCAAGGGCGTCACCATATTATGATAAGTACCTTTTCGGTTAAGCGTTCCCCAAAGATGAGAGAGTAAACGGTGGAGACGGATATATGGTCCCATGGTTTCCAACGCACCGGGTTGATCAACTATCCTGTCGTAAAGCTGTTTTTCAAATTCAAGCGGTTCGTCGATCCAGGGGCGTATTTCGAGGAGCCGTTGATGAAAGTCTTCAGCCTCCATGTTTGTATAGCCATACTGGTAAGATAATGGCCAAAAAAGGGTTTCAAAGATTGTTACATCTCTGGGTCCAAGCAATCTTCCGATTGGTAAGTCAATTGCCTTAGTGTCAAATCCGGTAATTTTGCCAATCTCTTTTGATGCAGGGCCCCAGTACTGTAGGCCGCAAAAATTTGATTTATAAAGGGACGGATCGTCTGAGACTCCCAGCCAAGCCGCGATTTTTGGCATGACTTCGTAAGGATGACGTTTTATATCTTCCAACCGGACACCCCGGCTATGGGTTTGGATGTTAAACGGGGACTGCAGGCGGGTAAACATAGTCACAACGACGTTGACTATCCAGTTCCATTCAATAGCTACTTGGTCACGTACTCTCCTGATTTCTTCTTTGCCATGCGCGCTGATCATATGACCAGGACGACCGCACGACATCCAAGATTCCATACTTTGTAAAGGGTTACGAATAATATGCAGAAAGCGCGCTTGAGGATAGTGCTTTAAAAAGTGGGCATGCTCATACGGATCTGGGTTGTGGATATGATAAAAAATACAACTATTACTTTGACTTGTATTATCGGTTTTTCCGCGTGCAGAAATTTCGAACACCCGGTGGATTAGCTCGAAGCATTCTTGGATATTAATCGACGAAAACGTTCTCAGTAATGACAGAAATGTATCTGAAAACCTTTGAGAGTCTATGACGAGAGTTGCCAGTTGATCTGGGCCCATGTTAGTGAAGCCTTGGTCTCTAGCTAACCATTTTGAATTTCCGAATGGCCTCCCAGGCACGTTATTCTTACAAGTTGGATTAAACAAAGGTTCATATTCCCGAACAATTTTTGCTACAAGGTTCTCTCGCCAAGCAGCTTCGTCATAGTCAGGTGCGAATCGGCTCCACTGATCTGCACCGAACCACCCTTTAAAGTAGACTCCGGGGAGAGTCGCAACCTCCGGATGCCCGTCGATAAGCGAATGGAAAAACAGCGAGCCAGCCCGGCCAAAGGGAAGAAGAGCAATCACCGTAGACGCCGTCGCATCAGAGACCTGCTCCGATTTTTTTGTCAGCATGAGGTGATAGATGTTCCTTGCTTCATCTATCTTGCCTAATTCTTGCAGCGTAGCGCCCAAGTTGCTGTATGCTTCGATATAGTTTTGTTTGAACGCTATTCCACGTCTGTAGCTCTCCTCAGCTTCATCGAGCTTGCCAAGTTCTTTGAGCGAATTGCCCAAGTTGCCGTATGCTTCGGCATAATCTGGTTTTAATTCTATTGCATGTCTGTAGCTTGCTTCAGCCTCAGCAAATCTTCCAAGATCTTGGAGAGCCGTACCATAATTGATATGAGCTTCGAAATAGTCCGGTTTTAAGCGTGTCGAATTTAAGTAGCTAGCCTCAGCCTCCTCCAACCTCCCCAGCTCTCGAAGCGCATTGCCCAAATTGTAGTGTGCTTCAGCAAAATCAGGACTTAGCATTAAAGCGTGTCTGTAGCTTGCTTCGGCATCATCAAATCTACCTATGTCGTGGAGCGCCGCTCCAAGGTTATTATGAGCTTCCGAATAGTTTGGTTTCAGGGCTATCGAATTTCTGTAGCTAGTCACGGCGTCATCTGATCTACCCAAGGCTTGAAGCGTAGCCCCGTGGTTATTGTGAGCCGCGACATGGTCTGGTTTTAGTCCAATCGCATGTCTAAAGCTAGCCTCAGCCTCATCTAGCTTACCCAAGTCTTTGAGTATGTTGCCCAAATTATAATGGGCCTCTGAAAAGTCAGACTTTAAGGTTATAGCTTGTCTCATACTTACTTCAGCTTCGCTTAACCGGCTGAGTTTTTTTAGCGTATTGGCTAAGTTATAGTGGGCGTCGAAATATCTAGGGTTTAATGCTATCGCTTGCCTAAAACTCGCATCAGCTTCATTTAACCTGCCTAGATCTTGAAGCGTAGCCCCTAAATTATTATGAGCGACAGCATAGGCCGGTTTCAATTCGATCGACCGCTTCAAGCTTGCTTCAGCATCGTGAAGTCTACCCTGTTTTTTTAGCGTGTCACCCAAATTGAAATGAGCTTCAGCAAAATCAGTTTTCAGGGCAATAGCTTGCCTAAAACTTGCTTCAGCGCCGTCTAGTCTGCCAAGTCCTTTCAGCGCATTACCCCAGTTGTAGTGCGCTCCGGCGTCATATGGGTCTACCTGAACAGCTTTCTCCTTGGCGTTCAAAGATTCCGAGTCTTTCCCCATGAGACTATATATTTTCCCCAGTACCTTCCAAGCCAGCACATGCTCTGGAAAGCTTTCCGTAATGGATTCCGCCAATTGCCTAGCATCGTCGTGGCTCCCACGCTGATAGTAGTCCGTAAGCTTATTAAGAAGCTCTGGTGGTGGACTGGCATTTGAGAGCTGAGCCGTAATGTCGTCCTCAAGGTATTGTAGTTTGTCACAGCATATGCCCTGCTCCCTCGCTTGCTCAATGATCTGCTTAGCGTTTCCGAGTTTCTGTGCTTTTATTAGAGCGTCAACATAGCTTACCCAAAACTGTTC
>Ga0163109_10004841_pt1 | contig 10184 bp, 12 predicted proteins | sample CRUFie1St13metaG_FD_108704 | JGI IMG/M metagenome (GOLD analysis project Ga0163109, IMG submission 108704) | Marine microbial communities from the Costa Rica Dome - CRUD Field 142mm St13 metaG | ecosystem: Environmental > Aquatic > Marine > Oceanic > Photic zone | place: Costa Rica: the Eastern... | reverse complement strand
TTGGCAACAATGCTAGAAAGATAGTTGAGCAACTTAAAGACTTAGTTACAAGATGTCAAGAACAAGGCACACCTGTAGTAGGTTATGGTGCGGCGGCAAAAGGCATGACAGTATTGAATGCAAATGATATACAGTTAGACTGGATTGTTGATGACAACGAACTTAAACAAGGATTGCTTACCCCAGGCACTAACATTCCTATAAAAGACAGAAGCAGTTTAGATATAGACGAACACATAGTTGTTATTCCACTTGCATGGAACTTCTTTGATGAGATAAAATCTAATGTGGAAGAAATTAGAAAAGATAAATCCACACAATATGTCCAATACTTTCCCAGAGTAATGTTTGTATGAAGAATTATTTAATTAGAAGTTTATATAAAATAAAATCTCCAGTATGGTTTGCTGATAGAACTTCCGAGGGAGATTTATATGACTGGTATATGAAAATGCATGATATCAGTTTAAGAAGTTTTAAAAAACATTTACAAGGCGATTGGGAATTTTTGTTCTTTAACAAAGAAGTAGAAAATATACAGGAAGTATTCAAAGATCATTTCTTTGAAATATATGATATATGGAAACAGGGAGACACAAACATCCTATACTGTGGGCCAGATAACATTATGATGAAACCTACTAAGTTCTTTGGTGAGTACGATGATTTTCGCATGTTTAATTATACAGATCCTAAATCAAGTGTAGAGGCAAATCATTATAATATACAACATGAACATTTTTACAATGCAGATGTAAGATATTATCCTAGTACAATGAGTCAGGACATTTGGGATATGGGACTAGAGATGGCAGAAAATTGGGATTTCAATTGCTGGAACACAGAGCAAATAATTTTAAACAAAATGTTATGGGACCAACCTAACAGAAATCCAACTAATACTCATTTACCTCAAATGGCTTATCAAGGACAAATGTTATATTTGACTAATAGCGGAGATGGAAAGGAATTTCAAGGACAATGGGAACATAGAAAAAATTCAAGTAATGAATGGAATGGATGTAAACTTTCAGATGCTCACATAGTACACACCCACGGTAGTAGGCATGCTCCTAGTAAGTATGCCCTAATGAAAGAATTAGAGCAATTCACATAATGCTTGGTGGCCACCTTGCACGTCAAATGTTGGAACAGTCATTTGCAGTTTCTCCTGCTATTCTAGGCTTTTCTACGAGGGAGCCAATTTTTATTACTGTTAGACTGAAATCTATTCTGCCCAACAATATTATTTAACAAAATTTAAAAAATTAGTGGGTTTTAGCGGTAAAATGACTTATTTGACTCAAGAAAAAGGCCTAGAGAGTTCCAGGCCTTTTAAACTGTGTATATTTATTTCTTATTAAATACGTGGTATAGTATCCAAACACCTACTAATCCTAGTAAGCCTTCGTTACTCAATCCATTTAAGATTGCCATGATGTTTGTTACAACCTGGAAATCTCCTAGGAAAGGAACTGCTCCACCAAATAATACTTCTAGTACTACTCCTAGAGCAATAACACTGATACCGACTTCTGTAAGTTGTTTGGCCCATCCGCCAACACTTTTAAGAATATCCATATATCAACCTCCATGAACGACGTAATTGTGCGTTCAGATATTATTTACGGTCCAGTTTCCAAAGGATAACAACTATTATATGTTAAATACAGTTATAAAACTATTACGAGAGAAGATATAACAATGTTAATGCAAAGACCCATAAAGAAAGGCTCAGTAATCTCTATAAAGATTCTAACAGGCGAAGAAATTATTGCTAGGCTTGAAGAGGAATCAGAAGAAGGACTAGTAGTATCCAAAGCAAGTATTGTTGCGGCAAATCCACAAGGCGGTTTAGGTCTTGTTCCTTGGATGATGAGCTCAGCACCTACTAAAATTACTTTAAATTATGCAAGTGTAGTGGCATATTCGGCTACTGTAGATGAGATTGCAGACAAGTTTACTGAAGCAACATCTGAAATTCAAATCGCTAAATAATACTTGACACAGACACCAGAAATGTTATAATATAGTATAACTTTTAGGAGATCTTTATGATTGAACAAGGTGTAATGGCGGCAAAGGCAATACTAATGGGTATGCTAATGTCAAACGGTCCAGTAGATAATACTACTGTAGAAGAAACTTATTGTATGGCTCAGAATATATATTATGAGGCACGTGGTGAGAGCCTAAAAGGCAAACAAGCAGTTGGTAATGTTGTACTCAATAGAGTAGATCATGAAAAATATCCTGATTCTATTTGTGATGTTGTATATCAGGCAAAAAGATACAACTGGAACACAGATATTGTAGTCCCAGGTCAATGCCAATTTTCTTGGTTTTGTGATGGGGTAAAAGATGACCCACAACTATTTTATAAAAGCAATGGTCGTGTCATAGAACCCAATATGAGAGACTGGAGAATATCTGTGCAAGTAGCAATAAAAATGGTTGAAAGAGATATATGGTATAGAGACCCTACATATGGCTCTACTCACTATTACAATCATAACATATCTACACCTAGTTGGAGTAGGGTGTATCCTGTAAAAACAGTTATAGGTAATCATACTTTCTTGCTAAGAAATGATTAATGTTATTTAAAATATCAAAAACAAACTCAAACAATAGAGATGTTTTCCCTAACGTATTAGAGTGGGGACAGTGGTATATTGAATATGATAATCAGTTTCGCCCTACAATAGAAGGCAGTAAATTATTACTAGGAAAATTTAAACCAAAGGATAACAAATATCAGAGAGTATTTAAAGATACAGATGGTAATGTTGAGTTCAATAATTTTTGTGGCAAAATAAAAGATTGGGAAACAATAGAGAGCGGAAAATATATTGAACTATATAAAAATGGAGAACATAAGATTGTAAGTTATGATGAAGAATATGTTCCTCCTGTTTTAGATAACAATTTAAATTACATAGAAGTTGCAACAATTATAAAAGATAAGATGACTGAAAACTTACACAGATATTGTGATGAGTTTGGTGAGTTAGATTTATATGTATCAGGCGGAATAGATACAGGAATGATACATGCTATTGCTTTACATGAAAAATTGCCTGTAAACATACATACAACTTATAAAAACATTCCTTATCCTTTATTATTAGATTATGACAAGGCAGGACCACAACAAAAGTTCTGTGCAGAATATCAATACACATTTAGACAATTGCCACCAGTAGGAAAAAATGTCCTAGTTGCCTTTGGTGCTGATGTGGCCAGTGTTGCACAGGCACATGCGGCCAAATCACTATATCATTTTTTAGGATTAGACTATGCAGAATGTTTTGAAGAAGCATTGGCATTAAACTCCTACAACACACATCAGAAAAAAGACAGAGGATTTGCAGATAAAGAACCAGTAAACAATGCTAAAGATATTTTAGAAGCAAAATGGAATATAGATTTCATGTGTCATATGGATATACATGATAGATGGGATATAGACGATAGACGATTATTGAACCCTGTAGCAGATAGAGATTTCTTATGGTTACAAATGGGATTGAATGCAGAAGACTTTAATCAAAACCATCATGATAAGATTGTTTATAAAACAATAATTAATATGACGTCTCCTGAAGTTTTAGATATTTGTAATTCTACTAAAGAGCAAAATAAAAAGTTACCAATAAAGATACCAAAAAGGTGGTTAAAAGAGCAAAAGGCTGGTGGGTTGCGATAACCTAAAACGATAAATATATACTGTTATAATACACACATTATTGAGGAGTAACAGTATGTATGAGTATAGATGTAAAGTCTTGAAAGTTGTGGACGGAGATACCGCAGACGTAGATATCGATTTAGGTTTTGGTATAGTTCTTACTGATGAACGTGTTAGACTTATGGGTATAGATACACCAGAAAGTAGAACATCAGATAAAGTAGAAAAGGTTTTTGGTAACGCAAGTAAAAGCAGATTAAAAGAACTTATAGGTGGTAAGTCAGGTCCTATCCTTAAGACACAGATCAATAAAGATGGCGAAGACATGAAAGGTAAGTTTGGTAGAATACTAGGCGACTTCAGTGTTTATCATGCTCCAACAGATGCTTGGAGAATGGCAACAGAGATTCTTATAGAAGAAGGACATGCAGTAGCATACTTTGGAGGCAGTAAGGAAGAAATCCAAATGAAACATATGGCTAACAGAGAAAAGTTATTGCGAGAAGGCATTGTAAGCCAAGCAGATGTTGACAAAGCAACAAAGTTAATGGAAAAAAAGAAAAAGTAACCAGTATTTTTACTTGACATTACACAAATTGAATATATAATGTAACTATATTTGAGGTACTGTAATGAGCAAACGTTTTTATTCAGGTAAAACATACACACATGCAACTGGTCACAGTTGTGCTTTTAGACAATGGAGAGCAGATAGTCATTGTAATTTAATACATGGCTACGCCTTACAATTTGAATTTACTTTTGGTTGTGAAGAACTAGATGAACGCAACTGGGCAGTAGACTTTGGTGGTTTGAAATCACTAAAACAATGGTTAAAGGAAATGTTTGACCATACTTATTTGGTAGCCGAGGATGACCCTGAGTTAGAAACAATTCAGCATTTACAAGACAAAGGTCTTGTTGATATGAGAATTGTTAAAGCAACAGGTTGTGAGCGGTTTGCTGAAATGGCCTTTGACAAAGCAGATGAGATCGTTAAAGATATCAGCGAAGGAAGATGCTGGGTACAAAAGGTTACTGTTAAAGAACATGATGCCAATAGTGCAACTTGTGAATTAGCAGACACTCAGAAGATAAGATTTTCTGAGTAATTAATATATGATGAATAATGATGAACGATAAAGTTTAGAATGAGGGCAAGAGTGATATCTACTTGCCCTTCACTTTCATAGATTCCCCTTTCAAAATACGATAAATAGTACTACTATGTGGTTTGGACTACTTACATTATTCACCGCTCTGGCAATTGCTGGTGTGGCCGCCTGGTTTAGCATAGCAGGCCTTATGATATTCTTTGGCGGTATGCCATTGAGTATAGCCATTATGGCTGGTGTTTTAGAAGTAGGTAAATTACTCACAGCAAGTTGGTTGTATCGTTATTGGAACGAAACTTCCTTCGCCTTAAAAACTTACCTTAGTAGTGCCGTAATTGTCCTTATGTTAATTACATCTGCTGGTATCTACGGCTATCTTTCCAAAGCGGCCTCAGACGTATCTAGTGATGGTGCAATAGCATTAGCAGAAGTAGAACGAATAGATGGACAGATTGCTAGAGAAGAAAACAAAATAGATATTATAGAAGATAGAATACTTTCTTTAGGCGGAACGTTTGATGTAAGTGCAAGTATAGAAGCACAGGAAGATATTAGAGACGGTGCTTGGGATAGAGTACAGGGTGACATAGATTTTGCTAATAGTCAAATAGTAAGTTTAAGAGCAGAACTTACTGTACTAAATGACGCGGTGAATGAATTAAGAAACAAAGGTGTAGAAGTAATTACAATTGATGAAGGTGGGATATTCCAAGGTAATGAAACAGAAAAGATAGATTATGTAGCACAGGCAAATATATTATTTGAACAGCAAAAACCACAACGTGAACAAATACAAGCAGATATACAAACGCAACAAGGAAATATAGACAGGTATAGAGCTCAGGCACAATCAGATATAGACGGCGCCAATGCAGAAATAAACAGACTAAGAAACAATAGCCAGTCAGCACAAGACGAAAACTTAATTAAAATAGATGATTTCAATAATCAAATAGATGACATATATGATGTCATTGCAGTTTATAAAGATGAGAAGTTTGAAGCAGAAAGTAAAGTAAGAGATTTAGAAAGAGAAGTAGGTCCAATTAAGTATGTTGCTGAATTATTATATGGTGCTTCTGATCAGTCAGTAATGGATCAAGCAATTAGAATATTCATTCTATTATTTGTATTTGTATTTGACCCATTAGCAGTTATGTTATTAATTGCGGCTAACCAAACCTTACTTAGATATGGTATTAATTTAGAAAGTACAGGTCCTAAAGATCCTCCCAAAGGTTCAAAGAAAGAAAAAGTATTAAAAGGTCCAGATAGACTTCCTAGAGACCCTGAAGGAGACCCTGGTAGTTTTTTTGATAAGCCTAGTGCGGCTGAAGATGCCGCAAAAGCAATGGCAGAAAGTGCCTCCCAAAAAAAAAGAGCGAACAAAATAGCAAAGGACTTATCGTTATTGGAAAAGAAATATTTAAAGGCAAAAAAAGATCTTGACAAAAAGCCTAAAGAAGTTATAGTAGAAAAAGAAGTAGAAAAGATTGTAGAAGTTCCGGTTGAAGTTATTAAAGAAGTGGTAGTTGAAAGGGAGGTGCCAGTTGAAAAGATCGTTGAAGTTGAAGTACCAAAGGAGGTTGAGGTCATCAAGGAGGTTGAACGAATTGTCGAAAAGGAAGTCCCAGGCCCAGAAAGAATCGTTGAAGTCCCAGGTCCCGAAAGAGTAAAAGAAGTTGTGGTGCCCTTAGCAAGTGAGCAAGAAAGAAATTACATACAACAAATACAGGCTTTAGAAAATACAATACAAGATATAAATTCAAAAGAACCAGAAGTAATAGAAAAAGCATCAACAAATGATCTACGTGAAGCGGCTCGTTTGATGGCACAGAGCGAGTTAAACAAAGAAGATTTAAGCGAAGATGATATATATAATTTGTTACTAAAAAGTTCTGAAGAGGACGTAAAAAAGAAAATAGGTTTTTGGGCGATGCCGTTACCTACAGACACAGACAAGGAAGACACTAACAAAAGATATTTAGGTAAAAAATGAGTGAAGCCAATAACGAAAATCTAACGTGTAACTTCTGTGGTAAGAACAGAGAGCAAGTTGAAAAATTAATTGCAGGCCCTAACGTTTACATTTGCAATGAATGTGTAGCAATTAGTTACGATATTATAGATAAAAGTCCAGATGAATTAGATATACATGCCTTATCATATGAGGACATACCAAAACCAAATGAAATAAAAGAATATTTAGATGAGTATGTAATAGGACAAGACTCAGCAAAAGAATTGTTAAGTGTACATGCGTACAATCATTATAAAAGAATTAGTAAACTTATAAAGGACACAGTCGTAGAAAAGTCTAACATATTATTAATGGGCTCAACTGGTACAGGTAAAACATTAATTGCTAGGACTTTAGCCAATAAATTGCAGGTGCCGTTTGCAATAGCAGATGCAACAACATTAACTGAATCAGGATATGTAGGGGAAGATGTAGAAAGTGTTTTAGAAAGATTACTTTCACTTGCTGACTTTGATGTAGAACTTGCACAACGAGGTATTGTGTTTATAGATGAGATAGATAAGAAAGCAAGGCGTAGTGAAAGTAATACTAATACAAGAGATGTAAGTGGGGAAGGCGTACAACAGGCTTTGTTAAGACTTATAGAAGGAACCACAACGAAAGTTAAATTACAAAACAGTAAGAAGTTTGGTGATGATTATGCAGAATTTGACACAACAAACGTATTGTTTATATTAAGTGGAGCATTTGTAGGAATAGAAGACATAATAGAAAAAAGAATCAAACGTAAAAGTAATATAGGATTCAATAGCAAAATTGTAGGCAAAGACGAGAGAAATAAATTACTAGATGCAGTTATGAATAATGATGTAGTCTCATATGGATTGATACCTGAGTTAGTAGGTAGACTTCCTGTTATAGCAACCTTAGAGCAATTAGATAAACAACAAATAAGAATGCTACTAACAGAAATAAAGAACAGTACATTACAACAGGTTAAATCTTTATTAGAATTGGACGGAATAGAGTTGCAATTTGGAGAAGAGTACTTAGATTTTGTAGCAGAAAAATGTTATAAAAGTAAAATAGGTGCTAGATCTATAAAAAGTCTTATAGATAATAGTGTTACAAGCCTAATGTACAGAATAGAAGAGTTCAATAATATGGGTGTTAAATGTATTAGATTAGATAAGTATCCATATAATTATGAAAACAATCCTATATTGATTACAGATACAGGAGAGGAAATAGACACAAAATTTAAATTATATAGAGGAATTAATGACATTTAAGAAACACAAGAAACATTACAGGCAAGAAAGAAAGCCTCGGAGAGAAGAAAAATTCCTAGATAAATTTAAAGGCAGAAATATAGAAGTCAGAAATGACGATGTCAATGGTGCAATAAGACGTCTTAAGAAAGTTCTAGAAAAAATGGATTTTCAGAAAGAGTTATCCAAAAGAGAATATTACGAAAAGCCATCAGTCAAACGTAAACGTATGAAGGATCAGGCTAAGAAGAAAACAAAACGCGAAATAGATAATCAAATAATGAAAGGAGAATGGATGCCTCCTGAAGTTGTAGGACTAAAACATCTAAAAGGTAAAAGGGAAAAAAGAAAAGCCTGGATGGCAAAAGAACGAATTCGAAGGTTGCGTGATCGTGGCAAAGGATAAAGATACAGTTGTAGTAGTAAGCGGAGGCTTTGATCCCTTACATTCAGGACATTTAAACTTATTCAGAGAAGCCAAAAAACTTGGCGATAAATTAATAGTAATTCTTAATAACGATGATTGGCTAACTAAAAAGAAGGGCAGGCCTTTTATGCCGTTTGAAGAACGGGCAGAAATAATTGAACACATAGGTATAGTTGATAACGTATTTGGAGGAGGAGATCCTGATGGCTCTGTATGCGAAACATTAACACATATCAAAAAAGCATATCCAGAATATAGATTAGTTTTTGCGAACGGAGGTGATAGAGGCAAAGACAACATACCAGAAATGTCTGTAGAGGGATATGAATTTGCATTTGGTGTAGGTGGAGACAACAAAGCAAACAGCAGTAGTTGGATATTAAAAGAATGGCAGTATCCTACAGAACGCAGAGTGTGGGGAGAGTTTAGTAACTTGTTCCAAGACTCAGCAGTAAAGGTCAAAGAGTTAATTATAGAACCAGGTAAGGGTATTAGTTATCAAAGACACTTTAAGAGAGATGAAATTTGGTTTGTAAGTCATGGAAAATGCGAAGTAAAACATGGCAGACTAGAACATAATCCAGAAGTACATGAGTTTTATACTATCCATACTGATCAAGTTTTTATTGTTAGAAAGGGAGAATGGCATCAAATAGTAAATAAGAGTGATAAACCCTGCCATATAATAGAAATACAATATGGTGAAGAAACAACTGAAGATGATATAGAACGTCTTGAGTACTATGACGGAGAGTAAATGGAAATGAGAGAATTCAACGAACTAAGAGTTTGTGAAATATTAAATGAAATTATTGAATTAGAAATGGCTGGAGTTGTACGTTATGCCCACAGTTCACTAATGGTTACAGGTCCTAATAGAATTCCCATTGTAGCATTTTTACAAGAACAAGCAAATGAAAGTTTACAACATGCCTTACAGGCAGGTGAGTATATAACAGGCTTTGGAGGACATCCAAGTCAGGCTATTACACCTATAGAAGAAAATCATGATCATAGTGTTAATCAAATACTAGCAGAAAGTCTTGAGCATGAAATGAAAGCAGTTGAAAAGTATAAAGAACTACTTGAGGAAGTCGCTGATGCAAGTATTATGTTGGAAGAATATGCCAGAGGACAAATAGGCATGGAAGAACAACACGCATTAGAGATCAGAAAAATGCTCAAGGACTATGGAACTTAAAAGTAAGGTAGTTTTTCTATTAACGTATATAGAACAAAACGAATGGATTAGTTTTAATCCTCCAGAAATATTCAAAGAAAAGTACAAGGATTATTCTTTTATAGTTCTTGATAACGGAAATCAATCTAATATGAAACAATGGTGTGAGGACACAGGTTCTTATTACTATGCTTCTGAATATAACATTGGAAGTTCAGGAGGTTATAATTGGATATTCCGTGTAGCAAGTCTATTAAAATTACCTAGAGCAATTTTATTACAAGCAGACGTAGAAATATTAGATATAAAAGTATTAGATACATTAGTAGAAGGCGACCTTGATACTAACTACATACCTTTTTGGCCACAAACTCCTAGAAAACTTTGGGACACCATAGATGTTGGGCAAGTATATAATTTAGGACAGATTTTTAGTTTTGCACCAGACTATCTATTAGAACATAGAATGTTAAATGATGAAAATTATGTTGTAACACATTTTGATGATGCTGATTTGGC
>Ga0163109_10004839_pt1 | contig 10184 bp, 8 predicted proteins | sample CRUFie1St13metaG_FD_108704 | JGI IMG/M metagenome (GOLD analysis project Ga0163109, IMG submission 108704) | Marine microbial communities from the Costa Rica Dome - CRUD Field 142mm St13 metaG | ecosystem: Environmental > Aquatic > Marine > Oceanic > Photic zone | place: Costa Rica: the Eastern... | reverse complement strand
TTCAATATTAGCTATCGAAAGAGGGTCAGGTGGTGAATATGTTAAAGTAGCGACAAGAATTGTTGGACAAAGGTGGCAGTGGGATTTTAGCAGTTTTTACGGAACACAGAATGTCCACATTACTCACGGTGGGTCAGGAAATTCAGCAACATTAACCTTTTATTATCGTTACACAGGCAGTAGCGGTCCGAAAGCTTCAAAAATAGTAGATTGGCGTATGGATTTTTTGGAATTTATTAAATGATTATTTATAATATTTCATCAGGAAAAATTGAAGGTAATATTTCGCCAGAGGAACAGGCTTTAATAGTTTTAGAAAATCTCGGTAGCGAATATGCAATGATAAGCGGAGATAACTACAACGGTGAGCCATTGTATAGGGATGGTAATTTTGTTGATTATACGGATGAAGAAAAAGAAAATATTTTTTTACAAAATAATTTAAATTCTTTTCGTCAAGAACGAAATGATTTGCTTCAAAAAAGTGATTGGACTCAAGTACTAGACAGCCCTTTATCAGATAGCAAAAAAACAGAATGGCAAACCTACCGTCAACAACTTAGAGATATGCCGCAACAAGACGGTTTTGACCCATTGAATCCAGTATATCCTGATGAACCATCTTAGGACTTCTATTATTTAATAAAATGATGTAGAGTGCAGGTGCATATGCAATTTGAAACGGAGTTTAAATTATGGCAACTATAGCTGATAGGTTGTTTGATAACGGATTGACCGTTTTAGACACAGAAGCAAATAAAATAGTAGTGACTTCACAAGAAGCTACAACTTTTGCAGAAGCAAACGCAACTTACGCACTTGGCAATTCTACATCACTTTCAATTGGCGCACCTGCGGACAGATCAGGCGGTGGCAGGGAAGTTACTGCGGCTGCAATTACTGATGGAAGCATAACAGGAACAGGAACTGTAACTCATTATGCAATCATTGATACAACAAATTCACGATTGTTAGTAACAGGCTCACTTTCCGCTTCACAATCAGTAACATCTGGAAATACCTTTAGTCTTGCATCTTTTACGGTTGGTATTCCCGACCCATCATAGGTTTTTTAAATGGTTCATCATAATCTAAATGCCGTTTCAGATGAACACGGTCAAAAAATTGCTGAAAAAGATTTTTCGGTCGAATTAAAAGAAAAAAAGAAAAAAACCGAAGAAGATGATGTAAAAGACGAAAGCAAGTAAAAATGGTTAAATTTGCAGATCGGGTCAAGGTAGCTACTTCAACAACAGGAACAGGAACGGTTACTCTTGGGTCTGCGGAAACTGGCTTCCAAACATTTGCATCGGGCGGTATTTCTGATGGGGATACCGTTCGATATGTAATAGAAGATGGAAATGATTTTGAGATAGGAGTGGGTACTTATACTCACTCTGGCACAACTCTTACAAGGACACTTTCCTCTAGTTCCACAGGGTCACTTCTTAATTTAAGTGGTTCAGCAAAAGTTTTTATTTCGCCAAGTGCTTCTGATTTAGAAGTAAATGGGGCATATCTCGCTACAAGCTTTACCGCAACAGCAGGTCAAACTGCTTTCTCAGGAACTTTTGCAAGTTCTAATGCAGCAGTATTTTTAAATGGTGTTTTATTAAAGCTTACAGATGATTACACAATAAATTCTACTACAATCACTTTGGCTTCTGGTGCGGTTGCAGGGGATATATTGACGGTAAATGAATATGGTTTTCCAAGCAGTAATTTTAAGTCATTCTTAAACACTTTTACTTTACCTACTAGCGACTCTTCTAGCGGTCATGTATTACAAACTAATGGCTCTGGGGTTCTTTCTCTCGCAGCAGTAAGTGGTGGTGGTGGTGGTGGTGTAACAACTTATTCGACTGCGGCTGATCTTCCATTAACTGGTAACAGTGCAGGTGATTTGGCATATGTTTCTGCAACAAATAGATTATACGTCAGCACAGGATCAGGATGGTATTCGATAAGCTTAGTAAATACTAATCCAAGCATTACAAGTGTTTTAGATGCTTCTTCAAGCAGTTCTCCATTTACATTAGCAACAGATGGAACTGCAACTGTTGTAACCATTACCGCAAGTGATCCAGAAGATGTGCCATTATCATATAGCTATAGCGTAACATCAGGTTCGCTTACTAATGGTGGTGGAACAACTGCTACTGTTACGCAAGGAACAGGATCAAATACAAATCAATTTACGATAACACCGAGTACCAATTCAAGTTATGTGGGTAGTTTTACAATAACCTTTTCTGCCTCAGATCAAGTAAATACTGGAACCTCTGATGCAATTTTTTCTCTAGCATTTACTATTACAAATTCCAAATATACTGCAAGTTTAATTACAACATCAGGCTCTACTGGTGTAAATAGCACAATTACTGATAATTCCTCTACTGGTCACACTATAACCATTGGTGATGCGCCAATTCAAACAACCTTTTCCCCATATCGATCAGGTGGTTATTCTTGTTATTTTGGTAATACTACTACACAAAAATTAGCCTATGCATCGCATTCTGATTTTGCAATTGGAACTGGGGATTTTACTTTAGAAATGTGGATTAACATTCCAGATGCAGATACTACTTGGCGTTTATATATGAAGTCAGATTCCCTGACTATATATAAGCACAATAATGTTACAGAGTTAAATATATATAACGGCAGTTCATCCGTTTTAGTCACCTCGGGTGCAAATCTTCAAGATAATACTTGGCATCACATAGCGCTTGTCAGAGCAAGCGGAACACTAAAAGCCTATGTTGATGGAACTGAAGTAGGGTCAACATCTTTTACAAGTAGTATCCTTACTGGACATGATATTTATGTCGGTAATTTGTCTGCAGCGTATGCATTTGATGGTTACATGACTGATTTCAGATTAACCACTAATGCAGTTTATACAAGTAATTTTACAGTGCCTTCTTCAAGACTAGAAGCAATAACTGGTACGGTTTTATTAACTTGTCATTTGCCATATGTTGCAGATGGATCATCGACTAGGCATGAGCCAGATAATATAGGTGATGATTTAGAGGTCGTGCCTTATTCTCCATATGATGCAGATGGTTTTAACTATACTAGCAATAAAGGCAGTATTTTCTTTGATGGAAGTAATGATTATTTAAGTGTTGCTGATCACGCAGATTTTGATTTTGGAACTGGTGATTTTACTATAGAATTTTGGGTTTACTTTGATGATGCTGATGCTACTTGGCAATCACTTATCAGTTCAAATTATAACAACGCAAATAGTTGGAGAATATATAAAAATAGCACAACAAAAATTACATTTTATTACGATGCTAATAATAATTATTTACAAGCAAGCGGAAATCATTTCTGTAAGGGTTGGCATCATGTAGCGTGTGTAAGAAACAGCTCAACATTGAAGATTTATGTAAATGGAAAAGAGAAAGCTTCAGCATCAGTAACAACTGATATTCATAGCGGTCAGCCCATCAATATTGGATTAGCAAATGGTGAAAGTTCTACATATCCCTTTGTTGGCAATATGACTGATATAAGGATTGTCAAAGGCACAGCGGTATATACAAGTGAGTTCGTACCACCGACTTCACCATTGACTGCGGTAACAGGGACTTCCTTATTAATTAGCGGTGATGAAGCAAATATTATTGATAAAAGTTCTGGAACAAAAAATTTAGTATTATTTGGTAATACGACATCAAGCTCTACAGAAAAAAAATATGCTGCAACCTCAATGTATTTTGACGGAACGCAGGATTATATTAAATTCGATACTCCATTTACAATAGGTACTTCTGATTTTACCCTTGAGGGTTGGGTAAATTTCAGCAGTTTAAGCGGTAATAGATGTATGTTTTCATTTAATGAGGAAACATCGGGATTAGAGTTTTATTTCAGTCTCAGTGGTACAGCTATAAAATTATATACTCCTTCAGCAGTGCATAGTTTTTCTACTGGCACAATCGCAGTCGACACATGGTATCATTTTGCATATGTAAGATCGGGTACAACGGTTACATTATATTGGAATGGAAGTTCGACTGGAACTGCTACAGTAACCGATAGTCTATCCAAAAATGTTTGGGTTGGTATTTGGCCTGACGAAAGTAGTGATGATATGCATGGGTATTTAGAGGATTTAAGATTTAGTAATTTTGAAAGATATACTGCAAATTTCACTCCACCCACATCTAGTTTAGAAGGGTAAGTTATGACAATATCCAGAAATTTAGCAACATTCGCCCAAAAAGTTCCTAGCGATGGAGAGGCAGTAGTTGGATTTATTACGGTAACAGTCGCAAATGAAGGAAGTGGTAATAAATACTATTTTGATGGAACATCACAGCAAACGGTATCGTTATCAAAAGGTGTGACCTATCGATTTGATACTAGCGATTCAAGTATGAGTGGTCATCCGTTAAGATTTAGCACAACCTCAGATGGTACACATGGCGGTGGTTCTCAATTTACAACTGGCATTACCACAAGTGGAGACGCAGGAAGTGCAGGGAGTTATGTTGAGGTGCAGTTAGAGCAAGATGCGCCAGATCATCTATACTCATATTGTCAGCATCATTCTGGGATGGGGGGATTAGTAAAAACCGCACCAATTGGTGATGCAAACTTCGCTAGTTTTGCTAACACATTCACATTTCCTACATCCGATTCTTCAGCCGATACGTTTTTAAAAACAGATGGATCAGGAACTTTAAGTTTTGGTAGTGCAGGTGGCGGTGGAAGTTTAACTGCTACAGCGGCAGGTACATTAGCAAATGGCGATATGGTTATCGTAAATGCAGATGGAACTGTAAGTAAGATAGGAACACAGTCAGTTAGTGCAGCAACAGGTTCTGAAACAACTTTTTCATCTTCTTCTGTTGATTATGCAAATGTTGTTTATGACTCTAATGCAGGGAAAGTTGTTGTTTGTTATGAGGATACTGGTGATAGTTCCGCAGGTAAGGCGGTTGTCGGAACGGTATCAGGCACAACTATTTCATTTGGAACACCAGTAGAATTTGCAGCCTCAGTAGAGTTTGTAGATATGGTTTATGAGGAAAACGCTCAGAAAGTAGTCATTACTTATCAAGATGAAGGAAATGATTATTGTTCTGCAATTGTAGGAACTGTATCGGGCAATAGTATTTCTTTTGGGTCAGAATTAAACTTTGGGCATGAATGTTATCAATCACGAATTACTTATGATGCGAGTGCTCAAAAAGTTGTTGTTGCTTACAGAAGAAAATCAGACAGTCATGGTTATGCGGCTGTAGGAACGATTAGCGGTACATCAATAAGTTTTGGTAGTTCAACATCTTTTGTGAGTGATTACACAGGTTATTTTGCAATTGGATACGACAAAGGCGCACAAAAAACCGTTGTAGCTTATCAAGATTATAATTCCTCTGGAAGAACAGGATATGTAAAAGTCGCAACAATTTCTGGAACAAGTATCAGTTTTGGAACTGGCGTGTCCGTTGGCAATTCTGCTGCTAATTACTCTTTTGGCTATGATGACAATGCTGCAAAATTAGTTGTTTTTTACGTCCGTGCTTTTACCACACGAGCGCGTACTATAACAATAAGCGGAACAACGCCAAGTTTAGGAACTGAAGCCGATACTGGTATATGGGAATCTGGTTCTCGCGGTGGGGATGTTGCCTATGATACCAATGCACAAAAATTGGTTTACGCTGCGTATGATAATGGAAATGTTTTAGAATATGCAAATGGAACAGTAAGCGGCACAGATATTACCTTTAGTACACCTGTCGCATTAACTGATCATTCCGTAAGTCATCCTTCAATTGCTTATGCAGATGGTTCATTGGTTGTAGTATTCACAGATATAGCTAATAGTTATACTGGTGATTATATTGTTTTTAATAATGCTTATAATATTACAAGAGCATTGACCGCAGAAAACTTTATAGGTGTTTCTGATGCGGCATATTCAGATGGTGCTACAGCTACAATCCAAACAACAGGCTCTACCGATGACGCGCAAAGTGGATTAACTGCAGGTCAAAAATATTTTGTTCAATCAGATGGTTCTATAGCTTTAACAGCAGATACGATTCCTGTTGCGGCAGGTACAGCTATTTCAGCTACACAATTATTGATTTGTCCAGAGTTCAGTGCAGAAGATAAAACAAGCCCATCTACACAAATCGTTGCAAGTGGTTCATTGGCAAATGGCGATAAGGTAATAATAAATAGTGACGGTACTGTTAGTGCCGTTGGAACAACATCAAGTTCTCAATCTGCTTCTCTTGGCACAACGGTTCAATGGAATGATGGTACTGCTAATAATGTGACCGCAGTTTTTGACCCCGACAATTCAAAAGTAATAGTTGCTTTTGTAGAAAGTAGCGTTTCAAAAGTAGTTGTCGGTGAGGTTAGTGGAACGTCAATCAGCTTTGGTTCTGAGGTTACTTTTTATAATGATAACTCCTCCCACGCAAGCATGGTGTATGATACAGCAAATAACAAAGTTGTTATAGCTTATGTGAATGATGATACATATGGTGCTGCGGTTGTCGGAACGGTTAGCGGCACATCAATGACCTTTGGCAGTGAGGCGATTTGGCTATCTAGTCGGGCAGATGATATTGAAGCTGTTTATGACTCAGCCGCAGGTGCAGTAGTTATTGCATTTATGGATTTTGATAATTCATATCACTGCAAGGCTATTGCTGCAACTGTAAGCGGAACAACCCTTACTTTTGGATCAGCCATTACGATAAATGCAGCTAATAGTAGTTATATACGAATAGGGTATGACTCAACGAATAGCAAAAGTGTTGTTGCATTTAGGCAGTCTGGTGGTAAAGCGGCTGTAGTAAGCTGCAGTGGTACTACTCTTTCTGTAGGTTCGGTTGCTACATTCAACAGTAACAACGGAAGTTATCCAATGGACGTTGTTCATGATTCCAATGCTGGTAAAACAGTTATTTTTTACCATGACCAACAAGATAGCTATTATGGATATGGCATAGTAGGAACGGTTAGCGGTACAGGAATTACGTTTGGAACGGCTGTACAATTAGATGATACGCGCTCTAATAGAATTGGTGCTGTATATGACGATGACGCGCAAAAAATACTTGTTGCTTATACAGATAATAATGACTCCAACAAAGGGTATTTTAGACTTGGTACAGTCAGCGGAACATCAATAAGCTTTAGTAGTGAAACAGAATTTTACGGTTATGAAGTATCAACAGGATATATTACAGTTGCAACTGTTTTTGATAGTACAAATAATGTAGTTGTGCTTGCATTTAGAGGGCGTGATTCATCAAATGCTATAGATGGATATGCAAGAGTTATACAAAATGCCGCGACTATTTCTTCTACAAATCTTACCGCAACTAATTTTATTGGTATAGCAGATGCCGCATATTCTGATGGTGAAACTGCTACCATTCAAATTGCAGGGTCAGTAGATGATGCACAATCAAGCCTTACCGCAGGTCAACTTTACTACTTGCAAACTGATGGAACTCTGAGCACTTCAGCCGATAGTCCGTCTGTTATTGCAGGAACGGCTATTTCTGCTACGAAAATAATCGTAAAGGGTTAAACATGAAAACAATAGTAAAAACGGCTGATAATGTATCAAGATTTATAGTAGAAGATGATGTAGTTATAAATTCAACATCAATAAATATCAGTGTCGGTAATCCTGTCAAATATACAGTATGGGATTTGAACAAAGATAATGTTACAATTTATACAGATATTACTGATGTTCCTGATGATTATAAAGGTGGTAAATATTGTTTTAATGGGTCTGCTTGGACGTCAAACCCATCGTGGTCTGCTCCAGAAGAAGATGATGAATAAGGGGTAGCAAATGCTCGGGTTTGCACCTCTCGCAAAAAATACATTAGCAGATGATGGCGTAGTTGAAAGCCAAGCACAAAGTCTTACAGCTAGTAATGTAGTTTCTGGAAGCCCATCTGTTTCTTCTTCCGCTATTACTCAGAACCACGTTCTGGAAAAAACAACCATCAATAAAACAGTTACGGTTGTTCAAAGCTATGGGAATAAATATGCAATTGATGGTGTTACGACACCTACGCTTACATTAGAACGCGGAAAGACCTATATATTTGATGTTTCCGATAGTTCAATGTCAGGGCATCCATTTCGTTTTAAAGATGGGTCAGGAAATAGTTATACCACAGGAGTTACGACATCGGGAACTACTGGACAGAGTGGTGCAACTGTTACGATAGTTGTCGCTGCAAATGCTCCTGATGATCTAAGATATTACTGTACTGTTCACGGCAACGGTATGGGTAACACTATTTCAGTTGTCGATAAAATAATAAATATTGTTTCTGGTACTCCAAATATTGCGTCTACCTCCTTTTCTCAAGTTCATTCCCTTACAGCAACATCCGTTGTTTCTGGAACGCCAGTTGTTCAATCAAGCACAGCAAGTATTATTTATGTTCTTACCGCAAATTCATTAGTTACAAGCGCATCTGTGGTTGCAAGTACATCTATTGTATCAGAACACGCATTAACCTGTTCAAATGTAGCCTGTGCGCCACCACAAGCCGCTTCTACTGCTTTAACGCAAAAACATGACCTCACACCTCAAAGCGTTGTTTCTGGCTCTCTCAGTGCGCCTACAATCAATATGGGTGAGGATGAAACATTCACAACACCGTCTGTTACGATAGGTGTTCCGTCTGTTCCAACATTAAATTTTACGCTTTCAACAAGCCTTACGGCAAATTCCATAACATCAGGGAATCCTGTTGTTGCGTCTATTGGAATGACAGAAGATGAAACTCTTGTCGCATCTTCTGTTGTATCTGGAGCGTCAGAAGTTGGTTCACAGCCATTAATTCAAGATCATTCCTTAACAGCCTCAAATATTTTATCAGGATCGCCAGTTGCAAATAATGCTAATATGGCAGAATTTGAGACGCTCACTACAGCCGATCTTGATGCAGGTGAGCCGCAAGTTGGAAGCCCAACATTTACATCTGCACAATCAATTACAGCTTCCTCAGTAACAGCATCTACACCGAGCGTTGCTTCCCCTACAATCACTCAGGTTCATAATTTAACTTGTTCAAATATTGAAACATCTGCACCAGTTGTTGAGTCGCTTGATTTGACAATTGTTGTTCCGCTTTCAACAAGCAATATTGAAACAGGTAGTATTGTTATATCAACAGTATCAATTGTTCATACAAATGTTCTAACAGCTTCGATAATTGAAACTGGGTCACCAATCGTTTCGTCTATAAATATGGCAGAAGATGAGACATTTGTTTTAGATAGCATTGCATCTTCCTCTCCAAATGTTGCCTCAATCGCTATCACTCAAAATCATGATTTGACACCGATTAGTGTAACGACAGCAAGTCCACTTATAGATCAAGTGACAATGTCTGAAGCAGAAACCCTTATTGCTGTAAGTGTTGTTTCTGGCACACCTTTGTTACCAAACAATATATTCCCTTCAATTCCAGAGGGTGAGGTAATTGCTTCATCTGTTGTTACCGCAAATCCAGTTGTTCAATCCCCTGTTGCAACAATCAGTATAGGTTTAACTGCAACTGACGTATTAAGTGGATCGCCAACTATTCCTACACTTGTTTATGACATAGGATTAGCAGGTCGTGTAAATGCAGGAACGGCTGTTCCAAATGCAGTTGAAGCAGATGATAGTATAAATGGTGTAGACATTGATAATGACGGTATAAATTCCGTCAGTTAGGAGAAAAAATGGCATTTACAATTAAAAAAGGTGATACCGCACCCTTTCTTACGGCAACATTGAAAGACGCTAATGGAACGGCTGTCGATCTCACAGGCGCAACCGTTGTTTTCAATATGGCTGATTTGGATGATAATTTAGTAGTAACAAATGGATCATGTACAATAACTGATGAAGACACAGGCAGAATAAGATACAATTGGGTAACTGCGGATACAGCTAATGAAGGTGTATTTAGGGGTGAGTTTACAGTTACTTTTGCATCTGGTGTAATAGAGACTTTTCCTAATTCAACCTATTTTAGAATCAAAATATTAGATGATTTGGGATAATATGAAATTGTTTGATCAATATATGGGTTATGTGATTGCTGTTTCCACAGCCATGCTTGCAGGTGTTTGGTGGTTGATGAATAATATTCTTACAAACAAATCTGAAATCAAAT
>Ga0163109_10004838_pt1 | contig 10185 bp, 11 predicted proteins | sample CRUFie1St13metaG_FD_108704 | JGI IMG/M metagenome (GOLD analysis project Ga0163109, IMG submission 108704) | Marine microbial communities from the Costa Rica Dome - CRUD Field 142mm St13 metaG | ecosystem: Environmental > Aquatic > Marine > Oceanic > Photic zone | place: Costa Rica: the Eastern... | reverse complement strand
TGAACCAGCGACGGGTTCACGGATGCCGTCAATGTCCACAGGTGGAGCAGCGACGAAGGCGGTGATGAAACAGACGGTAGCTGCCAACAGAGTTGGGATCATCAACACACCGAACCAACCGACGTAGAGGCGGTTATTGGTAGAAGTTACCCACTCGCAGAAGTTTTCCCACGAAGAGGTAGATTGTTGCCTTGAAAGAGTAGTTGTCATTTGAACAAAAGGGTAAGTATTACGGCAGGGAACCGTGTTAGAAGTATTCCCCTGTCACCCTTAGACAGGGGTATTAGAGACTGTTGTTTAGACACGCTGTTTAGTCTCGGTAAGGCGTGGTTTGTTACAAAACCGTGACAGTCCGTCACATTTGTTTACCTATTTATAGTAACAGGAGTTCGGGAATCCGTCAAGACCTAAAGATGAGCATTTGTACTCAAATTTAGTAGGACTGGTCTTCCGAACTGTGGTCAGTATAACATGGTTGTACCTCCCAGTGCAACCAGTCCACCTCTCTTTTTGCGATCATTTGTTCCAGTTCTTCAACTGTCAGGCAGACCTTGACAGGTTCGTTGGTTGCCTTGTCGTAGATGTGGAAAAGTCTATGCTCAATCATACCTTTATTTGAAAACAGTAAAAAGGGACCTTCTGTTTGTTGGCAGAGGTCCCTTTACGGCGACGATATTCGATTATATTTATGCTGATGGGACAGCAGATGGAATCATCATCCCAGAACCACCATCGTCATCATCCTCGTCTCTGCTTGACAATGCTAGCATTACAAAGAATGGTGTGATGATGAATATTAAGGTTTGTAATAATACCCAATCATAATTCATGATCTTTTCACCGCTGCTGCGATAGGAATTAGCATCAGCACTGCTGCTACTAAGAATCCCATTAGAAAATGCCAGGAATGATTTGTCCAGTTGTAACGTAAGCACCAACACCAGCAACGAAACCAATCATCGCTAGACGTGCGTTAAGAATTTCTGCTTTCTCAGTAAAACCAAAGTTGTTCATTTGTTGTTCTCCAAAGTTTTGTTTGAAATGATTATACGTTCACCATCATGGGTGAATTGTAGTTCGTCATCTGGATGCCAGAGAAGTTCTTCGTACATGTCATCCAGTTTCTGCATGTCTTCATACAGTTGATTCGGGTTGGGCATTGCTAGGTACGTAAGGATTGCGAGAGTTGTTCTTGATTACAATGAACGCATCTTTGTTGTATTTAACAGTTCCTTTAATGGGTGCCCATTTAGTACCAGCGCCATCAATTTCATAGACTGATGAACCTCCAATGTCAATAGTCAGATCATCGTTGGGTTGCCATCCCAGTGCTGCGATGGTTTCCCACAGGTCTTCTTGAGTAAACTTCATTCGGATCAGAAAATACCGAAGAACAGTTTACCAGTAAAGACATAAGAAAGCAAGCCCGATACCACACCCATCATCGCCCAGCGTCCGTTGTACATCTCAGCGTACTGCTGAGGTGAGAACAAACCCTTACGATTGTAGTCCTCCACGACCATTCTTGGTTCTTTGGCGAACATATTAGTGCGTCCACCATCCTCTGTAATAACAGTCATTTGCTTTTGTAACGAAATACTACAGTATTATATAGGAAATGTAAAGTTCTGTCAAGCGCATAGTGTGCCAGTTATTACATTGGTCAGGAGATAAATAAATACGGATCCCAAATCTGAGTGATATGAAAAAGTTATTACCACTCGTTATGCTACTGATGACCGCAAGTGCTGCACAAGCAGGCGGAATTGTATCAAAACATGCTTCTAGTGTTCAACTGACCGTTGACGCCGCCAGAACTCAGGCAACTAGAATCGGTTCGAGTTTCAGTATCTCAGGTTCAAATATTGATACTACTGACGGTTCAACTGCAGGTACTGTAAGTGCTGGTACTATCACCTCTGGTGTATACAATCCTGGCACGATTGCTGCCACTCAAGATACTGCAGGAGCAGCATTTAGTTTCTCTCAGTCTTACACACAGGCTGATGCTTTGCCAACTAGTGCTCCTTCTACTGGTGCTGTTCCTAACTTCGGTTCAGTTCTTTCTTATGAAGCAGGATCTGCTGGTTCACTAGCAGGTACTGTAACTAGTGCAGGTGTTCTAACTGTGACCGCAGGTGGAGCTGGAACAAGTGCTACTGGCCAATTCGTTTCCGAGATCACCGTTATCGACTGAACCTAAATATGACTAGATTACAAGAAGCAATCGGTCTCGGATTGATTCTTGGTGCTCTACAAGGGACTGTCGCAAGGGCAGTCCCAGTAGTCCCAAATTTCACACAAGGCTCAATGACGAGCCACACAGAGACCACACAAAAAATAACTGAGACCATCAATTCGATGGATTATAACACAGGGTATCAATACTCTGCGACAGGAAGTGGTGTGACTGCTTCTGGTAACTTATCGCCAGGAACAGGAACTAATAATGTAACTATTGATGGAGTGACATCGACATGGACAGGCGTAAACAACAAACCAACATTCACACAGACAGCACCAGGAGCAGCGTTCCAGTTCACAGAAACGTATCAAGGTCCTGGTTTAAGTCAACAAACAATTATCCAGAGGGTCACAGAAGTGACCAGCGTAACCGACACAACAAGTATTTTCTCCCAGTAGCATTATGTCTAACAAGCATTGTCCCGAGTGCAATTGTATCTGCCCCTGCTCATGCGAATGTGGGGGGTGTGAGTGCAACCGCAGCTCCAGTAGCAAATAGTTCAGGCTCAGTTACCAACCAGGCAATTCAGGTTTTACAAGGTCCATATATTACTAACACATATGGGGGTGGAATCCAATGTCAAGGTCCCACTAGAAACTTCACTCCCTATGTAACAGGAAGTGGTTCTTGGACTAAACCTTATGAAGACTATTATGATAGTCCTGTATATGATATGCGTGACATCGATGAAGATGGAGCACCTGATAATCCTGGTTCTATTCTCTACAATGTTCCGACGAGAACAGGACAGAAAGATAATTATAATCTAGGTATTGGTTTCTCTATGACATGGAGTACACCAACCGATAAAAAGATGCAGGATTTGTGTAAGAAAGCAGCACAAACACAGATTGAATTGAATGCTCAACTCACTGCCAATAAGAGATTAGATTTTGAGATCGCGAGACTCAAAAATTGTGGAGAATTATTATTAAAAGGAATTCAATTCCATCCTAGGAGTCCTTACTATAAGGTATGTGCAGATGTTGTGGTGAACAATCCACCAGGACATACACATCCACACGTACATGCTATCCCTTCTTCTTCTTCTTCCTCCTCGGAAACACAGAACGAAGTGCCCGAACAGCAGCAGTCATCTGACGCTGCTCTGCTTGGCGCTCCTTTACGGATGGAGTTGGGGGTTTCTTCCCCCGTAAGGCAGCAATCTTCTTCATCACTTTCTTCACGGCAGGTTTCACCGCTTTTAACAGAAGATCAGCAAGAGGTTTTGCAAGCAGTGCCGAAGTAGTTGCAATCACAGCAACACCACCGACCTGAACAACCTGTCCACCACTAGGAAGTCCCGCTACTATTTGTGTAGGTAGTGGGACTTCTTCTGTTATCTGTACACAGGTGTTATCAATCAGTTCATAACCAGTAACTATCTTTCTAAATCCTTCTACGTATGTACCAACAGGTTCTTGTATCTGCTGTACTTTGGTAGGACATTCTACCTTAGCAGTAGCAGCAGGTGTCCTAGGAATGTCAGGTGTCTTAGGAACGTCTGGTGTTGGTTGTTGTCTAGTGTCAATGTTTGGTGTATACGTAGGTACTATCTGTTCAGGTTCAAACTGAATAGGATTATAACTAGGGACCCCAGAATCGCAATACGTAACCAATCCTCTTTCGTCATCTCCACCTACCGAATTAGATTTGTTGTTTGCCTCGTGTGCCTCAACACAACCAGGAATATCAACAATAGGTACACCAATATTTACCGTCACAGGTGGTGCAACTGGTATGGGAGGTGAAGTATAATTAAGATTATCAACAACAGTCACATCAGGAATATCAAGATTCCCGATATTAATTTCATCAATTCTAATGTCTTCCATCAGCAATCATTAAATACACTACCAACTTGTGAACCTAATTCGGATCCTGCTTGCTGTCCTAGGAGTAATGCCCAACCACCTGCTAACCACCCGATGTAAGGGATGCCAGAGAGCGCAGGAGCGGCGACACCAGCAGCGATAGCACTACCTGCCATTGCACCCTGTGAACGTGCCCCAGCGTCCGCCACGATGCACTCTACGTCTTTCGCAGACTTTCCCTCTTCATTAATTGCACCTCCTATGTTTCTGGTGCCTTCTCTGGTGTACTGGTCACGACGATACTCTGTACGCTGTTCGCTACCACCACCAAAAAATCCTCTCTTCTCTTTGTCGAGATCAAGAGATCTTTCTGACTCTAAAATTTTTGGGTCATCAGCACGATACTCAATGCGATAACCATCTTTACCTGCTTCAATCGTATAAGATGAGTAAGGACCACGAGGAAGATTAATTGTGGGGGGTTGAACTACAGGTTCAGGTTCCTGTCTAATGACATAACCAAGTAAACCAATATGTGCTACAGCAAATAGACCGCCAACACTGGCAGCAACTATCTTAAATGTAGATGATTTCTTTGGTGTTGATACAATAGAATCTTCTTTCTCGTGGTTGAATATACTCATGGTTAGAATGGCATAGCGGGTCCTGTCGTCTTAGGCAATGATGGCATAGACTTATTTACTAGACTAGGTAGAGCATCAGTGATAGCTTCAGTAACTGCTACAGTTACTTTCTCTCTGGCGTTCTCTACTAGAACATCTTTATTCATATAAAGATATGCACCTCCACCTACGACTGATAGAGATACCAGTCCAGATAGAAGTGCTACGACGTTAATCAACTTTTGCATTTTGTTCCTCCTTTTTACCAATAGATGGTGCTTTCTTAGGAGCAGATCCGTTCTTAGCAGGGGACAATCCGAACGCAGCTAGGGATCCACTGAACACCGAGGCGATGAAGGTAGGATCAAAATCTAAAATCTTTTGACCATTGGGCAAGCGAACGTAGCTGAATGTAAGAAGGGATGCGGACCAAATAAGGACCACAACTTTCACCAAATTACCAAGAACTTCACTTTTATCTTCATCGTTATCCTTCTCTTCAGCAACGACTTTAGATTTATCTTCAGTCATGTTGATGGAGTTAGGCAGCTCTATTTATGCCTGTGCCTCTTTCCATGAGAAACGTGCGTCGATGTTCTTGTTTCCGTTGGTTAGGTTTCTAACACGAATAGCAAGAACCTCAGGACCATCTGGGAAGATACCAGTTGGGTTTGGTGCAGAAGTATTCAGGTATTGATCTGATCCACCACCCAGAATAGAGTTGGAGATTTCTTTAACTTCTGATAGGTCGTAACTAGATACACCATTATCAGAATAGAATCCGAAGATAACTTCTCCTCCAGTTAGTTCTGCTTGAGTTCCAAGAACCGCATACTGTGCAAGAGATGTACCACCAACGTTGATCCAGTTAGTAGTAATACTAGTGACAGGATTCAACACCAACTCAACGAAGAACTTACCGTTAGATGAGATGTCAACCTGACGCAGAACCAACTGCATTCTATTAACAAGTTCTCTAGTACCAAAGTTACCAGGAATACCATTGTCAACTGATGGTGCTACACGTAGAGCAATAATCGCTCGGGTTGAACCTGCACTAATACCACGCTGTTGTTTCGTAGCAGCGGTGTAAACATATGCTCGGTCATCGTCTAGTCTACCATCCATGATAATAGATGAACCCCAGTGACTAATTTGTGGTACAGATGTTGCACCAATCAGTTCAACACCCACAGGTTGAGTAGCATCATAGTTAAAGTTCTGTGCTGATGTAGATCCAAGAGGAACAAATCTAACACTCTGTGGGTTTGCAGTAGTAACTGCTCTACTCAATGAAATGTTGGCACCACTAATAGAATGAACAAAAGTATCAGCGGGAATACCATTTCCAACAACTCTTTGTCCTTTCTGAATACCAGTAGCAGAAGATACAGTACCAGACGATGCACCTGATCCCATGGTCAAGTTAACACTTGAGTTACCTGCTTGTTCTCTAGTGATACCAGTGAATGATCCAGAGAATGCACGTGATAGTGGAGACAATGGAGATCCAACTTGTGTGTCAAGAGAGATACCAGTTGAGTCACCCTGAGTTAGAGTGACTTTGAATGTTGTGCTAGATGGTACTGCAGCAACAAAGTATGGTTTGTTAGCAACAATATTAGAGAACGGTTGGTCAAAGATAATAGTCTGCTGACCGCCAGGACTTAGACCAGTTGTGGATGCAACCTCAATAGTGTTTGCAGATCCACTTACATTAATAACATCCTGAACAAACTCAGTCTTACCAGTGTAGTTAACATATTCTTGTGTACCTGCAGTAGCACCACTAGTTCTCTTGACACGAAGAGTTCCTTGTGATGGGAAGTGTGTTGGTGCTGTATTCAAGAACATTGTAGTGTCTCCACTACCAAATGTCTTCGATGTAGTAGTAGCAGGAGGTAGAGTATTAACTTCATAGCGAGCAGGTAGGTTACCTGATCTCATGTATGCTTCAGTGTTCTGGTTGTTGTTAGGAATCTTGTGAGCGTAGATAACGTCACCATCCAAAGCACGGAAACCCCAACGAACGAAACCAGCACCATACCAAGAATAGTCCATGTAGAACATCTGCATCTTGGTTGGGTCAAGAGTATAACCAGACTTACCAGTACCATCACAACGGTCAATGTTCCAGTCAGACTGATTCCATTCTGTCTCAACAGTTTTAGTTACAATCATGTTCTCTGCAGCAAGTGCTCCAGAATCATTTGGTCCACGATAGTCAGGGAAGATAACCAACTGTGTATCAGAGATGATACCATCAACACGATAAGAAGAACCACGTAGAACAATGTAATCACCTGGCTTCAACTGCTTGGAGAACTTAGTACCCTGTCCATTAGAAGCAGTGTAACTAGAAACCAGAGTGCTACCATTTGCTACTGAAACTCTACCTGCCAACTGGAATGTAGAAGTTCTACGTACAACACTTAAGTTTCCACTTGCCCAACGGAAGAAGATACCATTCTGTTGATCCATCATACCAAGTTCCAACTTGGTTCCGTATGAATTAACTGGTGTTACAGTATACTCACCAGAAGCTTCTGCTTCTGATGGAGCACTGTTAGTAGTATATTGGAAAGTATATGGGTCAATGACATTAGTTACATCATACACACCATTATAATTGTTATCAGTTACACCACGAACGTCAACAACTGTATCTCTAGTAACGTTATGTGCTTCAGAAGATACAACAGTTACAGTAGTACCAGATGCTGAGATGTTATCAAGGTTTGGTAGTGCTGGTTCCAAGATAGAACCAGTAGAGAATGCCACACCTTTACCAGACTGGTAACGGAAATATCTTTTTGTCTGTCTGATTGCTTGCTGGTTTTTAGAAGGAGAATTAGTAGAGAATTTAACACCACCATCAAATGATCTATGTACAGATGATCCTTGTGGTCTAGGATATAGTTTGATAGTTCCACTGTTTACAGAACCAGATGGTGCATCATCAGGGAAGTAGAAGAATGTAGTTGGGTTTTGTACTCTAGCAACAACCCATGATCCGTTTACATTAGTACCACTAGATCCAGCAATTGCAATCTCATTACCAACTTCTAGACCATGTGCTTGTGATGTTGATACTTCAATTGCACCAGACATCACACCAGATGGTGTGGACAAACTAATTGTTCCACCAAGATCAGATCCACTAAAGTGAATGCCCTGATAGATAGCAGTTCTAGCAGGAGTGTATACGTTTTGTGCGCCCTGAGTCCAATCATACTTTGCAGTATATTTGAAACCAACAAACTGTCCTACCAAACTTACACTATCAATAATGAAGACACCATTTGCACCTTGGAATTCTGAGTCCTGAACATAGATAGCAGAACCAGCAGATGGTGGGTTAGAACAAGAAACAGCAACCTCTCTACTGTTAGTAGTAGTTTGCATCTCAGTAATCACAATAGGATCCTGTGACTTATATGCAAATGGGTTGTTGTTGATCATTGCCAACCCTTCCCACTTGGTATCCTGAGTACCATACTCAAAGTCAGTATCAATCTGTGACTGTGGTTGGGAAATCTTTGACTTGTTTACAGCATCATTATATGTTTCTGCTGGTCTGATAGTTTCTTCAAAGTCATCATAAACAATCTGCAACTTGTCTGTATCAGACATGCTGGTTGTATTATATGCCAATACAACTCTGGTAGTAGTATTATTACGAACGTCAGTCGCAATCTCATACGTAGTGGCAACTAGTTCGGGATCCGAGAAATTATAGATGACCTTGTTCTCAGTCACGTTAGTGATAAGAACCAGTTGCTCACGCTGAATACCACCTGGAATGATTACCTCTCTAGCGGAAGCATCAAAAAGATAATAATTACTCTTAATGGATTTCCTTGCCATTACCTATGTTCCTCGGATTGATATTATGCTTTATCTATTTATCAGACACCGTACTTACCACGGGTGGCATTGAAGTTCTGGGATACTTCTGTCGAGTCCAGTGCTTTGTTATACATTCTAACTTCGCCAATGTCTCCATCAAATTGATAGTCAGAATTATAGTGATCTCCAATGTAAGTGTTTGCCGATGTGAAATCTACTGACAAGAACTGAGTAGTATTTGAATTGACAAGACTTCCATTTAGATACCATCTCCAAGCAGTTCCAGATTGTCTGGTAAGGATTAAGTTATACCAAACACCTGATGTTAAGGTAGTAGTGCTACTAGAATCCCAGATATTTACTGTTGTATTAGATCCTAATGAGTCTTGTGCCCAAGTTACAATAGCATTACCATACAAGTAGTGTCCAATTCCATTTTCACCATTACTACCATATCCCGAAGCTCCTAGTAACATATAATAATCAGCTGATTGGTCTCCCTGTCTGAACCACATATCAATACTAAAATTACCACTGAGATCAATCTCAGAAGAATTAAAAGCAATTCTAGTTCCTGAGTTGCTTGACCCATCAAACTCAAACCAACCACCACTATTGAATGGAGCTAGATTGATAGTGCCATCAATAGAAGTTCCTGAGAGGTTCTTGACTGTGGTTGGTGCTGTGATGGCACTTCCATATGTTCTGATGTATCTGCCAAGAGTTGATCCGCTTTCCATCTGTGCTCCATAGAGCAGCAAATCAGTTCCATCAAAAAATTTAGGTTGGAAAGCTGTGTTTGTGTTTCCATTGGTTGCTGTAGAACTAATCCTATACCAACCACCTCCAACTTCTTCAATAGTATTGGCATCTGTAGCATTACTAGAAGATAAAGTACCACTCACCAAATTAAATACTCCTCTGCTCTCAGTAAACCCATCCCACTGAGTTAGTTGAATAGTACAAGGATTAGAAAGTGGTTTGACAAATGCACTAACAGTCCACTGACCACTCACATCAATTGAACCATTACCACTATAGTTTGGTCTATAATTTAAATACTTATCGCTTCCAGTATCGTTGGCAACTCTAGTTGCTGTCATCTCACCGAAAGGAGACATAGCATAATTAGAAGTTAGTTTTGATTTGTCTAACCAATTTGTATTTGTATCTCCCCAACTTTGAACTTCATCTACTTTGAAGTCTTCACTATATTTTACAACATTCTCAGCACGATCATAAGTCGCTCTGTTTCCAAAGTCATAGTTTAGTTTTAGGTTGCTAGAAGCTGCAAGACCAGGACCAATCCTAGGTGCTGTGTCAGGTGCTTCGTTGATATATTTAGACTTGGTAGCGTTGTAGTTCTGGAAGACTTGTGCTGCTGTTAGTGCTCTTGGGTAGATACGAACTTCACCAATCTGACCATCAAAATGTCTGTTATCCAGAACAAATCCTCTGCCAATTTTAATGTTCTTGAATTCACCGATCCATCCAGCAGTACCAGCAGCTGTTTTATATGATGTGGAGATATTTTCTCCATTGATGTATGACTTACCTCCTGTTGCACCACTGCCATTATATGAAATGACAGCATGATACCAAACACCTGTCGATCCACTTCCACTAGGTAGAGCAAAGTAAGGATCATTTGCTG
>Ga0163109_10004837_pt1 | contig 10187 bp, 7 predicted proteins | sample CRUFie1St13metaG_FD_108704 | JGI IMG/M metagenome (GOLD analysis project Ga0163109, IMG submission 108704) | Marine microbial communities from the Costa Rica Dome - CRUD Field 142mm St13 metaG | ecosystem: Environmental > Aquatic > Marine > Oceanic > Photic zone | place: Costa Rica: the Eastern... | reverse complement strand
ATGATCGCACGGGCAAACTTGCTTATGCTCAACCTCTGGAATCTGCCGAGAATGAGATGAAAGATGCTAGCGGGCAGCTAGATGGGGACAAGCCTAGTGGTGCTGAACCACATGGGCTTCGTGCAGCTGAGGCGCTCGAGGATTCAGTAACGGCATTGGAAAGTGGCTTGCGGCAGTTGGGAAGTCAGATGCTGCAAGGGCTGGAAAATCAGGGCCGAAATCTTGCCGAACAGCAGAAGTCTCTCCGGCAATCCACAGAGGGCGCTTCTTCTGGTGATGGTGATAAGTTGCGTCAGGCTCAAGAAGGTATTAACCAAGGAGCAGAAGACTTGCTTGCTACAATGGCTCAAGTCGCTCGAGCACTTGAAAATGTCAGTCCTCGTGCCACAGATGCTCTATTTGAATCTGCTTCTGAAGCTCGCAAGGGTGGATTAGAAAAGTCAGGCAAGCGTGCTGAGAATGCACTTAACTACGAAATCTTTCCCAAGGCTACCAAAGAGCAGGAGAAGGTGGGGCGCGAGTTGGATAAGACTTCCGAGTCTTTAGCCGACATCAAGCGCAAGCTCTCTAACGAAGGTAATGAACTGCTTCAGCAAATGCTTCAGAATATCAGCCAGACTCAGCGTGGTCTCCCTGGGATGAACTCTGAGCAGACCCAGCAAAGCCGTCAGGACGTAGCGACTCAACTTGAAGGTTTAGAAGAGACTTCACGCAACGTAATGTTACAAACCCTCGTCCAGCAACTAAAGCATGGGAACTACTCGGATGAGCCCTCCGTTAATGTTGGGCAAACCAGTCAAATACTTGGGCAGACTCTGGAGGTGTTACAGTCTTTCCTCTGGCAAGAGGCTGTACAAGACCAGCTCAAACGCAACCGGGAAGGTACTGCTCCTCCTCGAAAATATAAGGGCCAAGTCCAGGAGTACTTCCGACGTCTTGCCGAAGGCACGCTCTAGTCTCGTTGCTTTGACCGTCTCAATCTGAACGCCGTCTTATGGGCATAGAACTTTCATTCTCTTCTGCACAGACTTGGGGTATCATTGCAGGATGTGTGTTAGCGGTCCTTCTTGCTCTGATTGGGCTTCGTGGTTGGGTTTCTGATCGTGTTCGAATCCTTTTGTCCACGCTTAAGATCATTGGTGGAATCTGCCTCCTTCTCTTATTCATTAAGCCTTTCTGGATTAAGAAGAAGCTCGATCCTTCGGCTTTCAGAGTGGTGGTCCTTGCCGACTTGTCAGCCAGTATGCTCACTGAGGACCGTAAGGGCCAACCATCTAGACTCGCCGTTGCTCGTGAGGCTCTCGATTCGTCGCGTAATGATAGCCTCCTCTCTCGATTGCGCGAAGATTGGAGAGTTGAATCCATGGCATTTGCCAAAAATGTTTTCCCTTTGGCTTCCGGGACATGGGAGACTGTTTCCACTCAGGCCGAGACTGCTCTGGGCGACTCTCTTGGAAACGTTTTGGATAATGGTGGCGGACGAATTGGAGGCGTTGTTCTACTTAGTGACGGACATGACAACGTCGGCCTCAACATGGCAGTCGTAACCGATCGCTTTCGGGCGGAGGGAGTGCCTGTAAACGTTGTGGGAATTGGAGATCATCGACCTCGAGGAGATCTTCGTATCACTTTTGCTGAGGATGAACTTAAAGGTGTAGCTCGTGAGGAAACCACTGTTGAGGTGAAACTTGCCAATGGCTTCTCAAACCCTGTCCAGACGGTTGCTGTTTTACGAGATGGTGACGAAGTCCTCGGCACCAAGCCCGTTAGCCTACCCGCAAATGGAGAGCAGTCTGTCGAGTTCACCTTAGAACCCGAGAAGGCAGGTGCCCGCAATCTGAAAGTCACCGTGGAAAGTCCTATACAAGATACCAACGCTTCAACGGATACCGATTATGCCGTCTTCATGGTTGAGGCACCTGAGTTGTTCCGCGTTTTGTATCTCTCCAATCGTATGAATGTAGGATATCGTTATCTCAAGCGTGTCCTTGCTGCTGATGACCGTTTCGAGTTCAACTCCATAGTTCGAGTAGGGGAGGACAAGTTCCTTCCTTTCGGAAAGGACATCCCTCCAAACTGGCCAGAGAAACCAGAGTATTTTAATGAGTTCGATGTTCTTTTAATAGACAGCCTTGTACTTTCTGAGTGGGAGGAACCTCTTGTAGATGGGGTTCGCAATTTTGTGAGTAAACGGGGAGGTGGACTCTTGGTCTTTGGACCAACGGATAAGGCACGGGAGAAACTTGGTGCGCTATTTCCTGTTTTGGAGTCAGAGGAAAGCTCTGTGAAGGACAACCGTCTTTTATCTCTTGGGACGGATCCGGTCTTTACTCCGGAAGATGAGATTGAAAAGCTTCGCCTCTTCTTACCAGGAGACTTGCCCGGTCGGATTGTCGCAAAGTTCAACCGTGCGGCCCGTGAAGCAGCATGGCTTCGATCGCATGGAGGATCTGCCCTAGTTCTTCAGGCCTATGGCGCGGGAAAATGTGCTTATTGGGGTACCGAGCATGATTGGCGCTGGGCAATGGAGACCGATGAAGGGACTGCTGCGCACCGCAAGTTCTGGTTTGGCTTATCCTCATGGCTTGGCCAAGGAGGGGAGGAACGTATTCTAGCGGAATCTGCCAACCAGGTTCATTCTGCTTCGCGACCAGTAGACCTCGGCATTGACCTTCTTGGGGCCGACTTCGAGCCTTCGGGTGACGCCATAGTTGAAGCTACGATCACCAACCCTGATGGAGAAGAACAAAGCGTACAGCTCTTTCCAAGTTCAAGTCGACCAGGCCGTTACAAGGCGGACTTGCCTGCTCGTGAGTCTGGCGATTATGGCATTCGGTATCGTGTATCATTTGCTAATGGAGATACCTTGGAAAAGGAGTTCTTCTTTGGAGTTGAGAATGTAGGAGGAGAGGTTGCAGAAACAGAATTCCGAGAAGGCACTCTGCGTGATCTGGCCCGTCTTACCGGTGGTCGCTACTTCCATTATTCTGAAATCGACCGGGCCCATGATGTAGTTCTGGCTGACAAGCTACCTACATCTCAGAAAAAGGTTTCCCTCACTGACAACTTTTTATTCCTAGCACTACTTGTAGGTCTCATTGGCGCGGAGTGGATTCTGCGTCGACAATCCGGACTCCGCTAAAGCTTTATTATAATGAAATCCCTCAATCAAATCCTCCTTATCTTCGTATGTCTTGCTAGTATTGTTTCCGCTCGACAGCCCAATGTTATCCTTATCATGGCTGACGACTTGGGCTGGACTGAATTGGGTAGCTATGGACAGAAGCTCATCCAGACACCGTATCTGGACAAGCTTGCCGCTGACGGTATGAAATTCAGCGCTGCCTACTCTGGTAATGCAGTTTGTGCCCCATCCCGATGTGTCCTCATGACAGGCAAGCACCCAGGTCATGCTTATATTCGTAACAACGGAGAAGTGAAACCTGAAGGCCAGCGACCTATTCCCCCTAGTGAGGTCACCATAGCTGAGCTTCTAAAAGCTGAAGGATATGCAACCGGTGCTTTCGGTAAATGGGGCCTCGGTCCTCCAGGCAGCGAAGGTGGGCCTTTACAGCAGGGTTTTGACAGATTTTTTGGTTTTAACTGCCAGCGCCACGCTCATACATATTATCCAAACTACCTCTGGAGTGACGACCGCCGTGTACCATTAGGTAATAATCCTCCTGTCCCGGGACATGCTTCTCTTCCAAAGGGAGCGGATCCTACCGACCCAAAGAGTTACGATGTTTTCAAAGGCCAAGATTACGGTCCTGACCGAATCAATGAGCAAGTTCTCGAATTCATCAATAAAAACAAGGATGACCCTTTCTTCCTATACTACCCGACCATTATTCCTCACGTTGCCCTCCACGTGCCTGACGAAGAGCTTAAGCCCTATCTAAAGCTTAAGTGGAATGATCCACCTTTCACGCGTTCAGGTGGGTATGGTTACACCCCTCATTTTACGCCACGGGCTGCTTACGCTGCAATGATCACCCGCATGGACCGCTACATGGGAAATGTCTTCAATCTTATCAACAAGCTTGGGTTGGAGAAAGATACCATCATTTTGTTTACCTCCGACAATGGAACTACCCACCTAAAGGCTGAAGTTGATTATGATTTCTTTGAGAGCGTTAAGCCGCTCCGAGGGCTCAAGGGTTCTCTCTACGAAGGAGGTATTCGTGTGCCCATGCTGGTCAGTTGGCCCGGTAAGATAAAACCGGGTAGCGAGTCCGCACGAACCATTGGAGCAGAGGATTGCCTTCCCACAATTCTTGAACTCTTAGGAATTGGCAAAAAGGTTCCGGGAGCAGTGGACGGTGTTAGTTTTGCGCCTACACTCCTTGGCAAGAAACAATCTGCACGTTCTTTCCTGTACCGAGAGTTTTCAGGTTACGGAGGTCAGCAGGCGGTTTGGACCGGAAAATGGAAAGGGATTCGTCAGAAGATACTCCGTAAAAAGAAAAACCAGCTAGAGATAGAGCTCTACGATTTAGATGCAGACATTTCTGAAACCACCAATCTGGCTGAAAAGCATCCGGAGATTGTTGCAAAGCTCAGCAAGCTTATGGCAGAGCAGCACACTCCCTCTGAACTCTTTCCAATAGCACCACTTGATAAACTCGCCAAATGAATCAGCTCATCCTCAGCTCACTTTTATTATCTTCGGCTATATTCACTTCTTCAATCGCCGATGCGAAAGTCCACCTCTTCCTGCTTTCAGGGCAGTCGAATATGGGTGGGCTCAATCCGGATAGCTCCTTCACTCCTACCGTCAAAAAGGCTTTTTCGGAAGACAAATGTATTGTAGTTAAGAGCGCGCAGGGTGGGCAGCCTATCCGACGCTGGTACAAACAGTGGAAGCCTGAAAAAGGGGATAGCCCTTCCGCTTCTGGAGACCTTTATGACAAGCTCATAAAAGCCATGACGAATGCAGTTGGGGATCAGAAGCCCGATACCATTACCTTTGTTTGGATGCAGGGTGAACGAGATGCCAAAGAAAAGCATGGTAGTGTTTACGCCAAGAGTCTTCAGGGACTGATCGATCAGCTATCTAAGGATCTGGGTCGCAAGGATCTTAACTTTGTCATCGGTCGTCTTAGTGACTTTGGCAATCAGCCCAATCGAGGTTATGCAGACTGGGAGACTGTTCGAAAAGCACAGGTGCAAGTCGCCGAAGATTCCCCGCTTGGAGCCTGGGTCGATACCGATGACCTGAATGGTAAAAATGATGGTCTTCATTACGATAAGCTAGGCTATGTAGAGCTTGGTCGACGTTTCGCTGAGGCCTCCATTAAGCTCGTCAATCAATCCAATAAATAAGCTATGCATCGAATTACGATCACTCTCTTATTGCTTCTTTCCTCAGTATCTCTCCACGCGGCCAAAGAGAATAAAGACAAGGCTAAGCCTAAATTCTATGATCCTGTCGTGAAAGATATCGAGGGCTGGACCATCAAGGTCGATCCCGCTCTGCTAAAGCGTGAAAATGAAGATTTGGGTAAGGCCTGCTTCACTGCACTGGCTAATCATCTTCAGCGTATCAAGTACATCCTACCTAAGGAAAAGGTGAAGGAGTTGCAGACCTTACCCATTGTCCTCGACCGCGCGCATCGGCTCACTTCCATGCAGTACCACCCATCTAAGGGTTGGCTGATGGCAAACCGTCATGACCCTCGGTTGGAGAAGCATGTTCACATACCTCGAGCTGAAGCTCTCATCAACCGTCATACTTGGGCTAAGCATCCATATGTGATTCTGCACGAACTCGCCCATGCTTACCATGATCAGATTCTCACCTTCGAGAATAGGGATGTTCTTGCCGCCTATAACAATATGAAGGCTAAGGGAATCTACGAGAACGTCCTTCTTTACACAGGGCGCGAGGTACGGCACTACGCGCTTACGAATCACAAGGAGTATTTTGCGGAAAGCACTGAGGCCTATCTTGGGGTCAACGATTTCTATCCATTTACCAGGGCCGAACTCAAGCAACATGACCCTCAGATGTTCGATGTTATGGTCAAGGTGTGGGGTCAGGTGAGATAGCCTTATTACTCTCTCAACCAAGCCAAGAGGTCATGGCATTATGCACCCTGACGATATCCCAGTCCCTTCGGAAGAGCAGCTTGCTGAATTGGATCGGGAAGTCTGTTTCGTTCCAGTAGATAACGAGAGACCGAAGGCTCTTAGTCCTGAACAGGTCCGCCAGTATAATTCTCTAGGCTATCTTCTTCCCTTCGATGGTTTGAATACCGAAGAGGTTCTTGAACTTAGAACTTATTTCGATGGGGTACTCGAAGCCTTCCGAAATCTCGGAAGGGATAGTTATTCTATCAGCACTGCCCATCTTCGATTTGCCAGAATCTACGATCTTGTAGCTCATCCGAAGATTGTTGGTCCAGTTGCTGACTTACTCGGTTCAAACGTAGTAGCCTGGGGTGCCCATTTCTTCTGTAAGCTTCCCAATGACGGGAAGCGTGTGCCATGGCATCAGGATGCACTCTATTGGCCCATCACTCCGACTCGCACCGTTACTGCGTGGTTGGCGGTTGATGATGCTGAACCGGAAAACGCCAACATGCGCTTCATTCCAAAATCCCATCTTGAAGGTCCGATTGATTATAATGTGACGACTGACAAGAATGCTGTCCTCAATCTAGAGAGCACTGATGCTGTATCCTACGGTGAACCAGTTGATGTAACCCTCAAAGCTGGTCAGTTTTCCCTTCACTCAGATCTTTTGCTTCATGGTTCAGAAGCCAATACTTCGAGTCGTCGTCGTTGTGGTCTTACCCTTCGTTACGCGGCAGCAGAAGTTCAAGCTTTTCACGGTTGGCATCACAAAGGGATCGTGGTTCAGGGGGAAGATAAAGCTGGTAACTGGGCTAATCATCCTGCCCCTTAATTTTCCTGCGATTACTCTGGTATTAGGATGTTTTTATCCGGCACCCAGCGAGTTTGCCATGCTGGGTACGACTTGCTCAGCAAATCTGTCGCGTAGTATCCAACCCAACTGTAACCGTTACGGCGTTCATAGGAGATCTCAGAGAGCTTTTTCTTGGGCTTCCCATCTCGGCTACAGAAAATGGGTTGGTTATTTGAAATACTATAGAATCTGGCCCATATGGGTGGAGCTGTTGGATCCTGAATGATGATTTTATCGAAACCCTTCGGCGTGTCTTTGGCTGCCTTGCGGACTTGTCGGATGCCTTCCAGTTTGGCGCTTTCGAACCATGCTACAGCAGACTGAATGGATTCGATTACTGCAGGAGACGGATCATCAATTGACATCAGGTATTGAACGATTCCTACAGATTCACCACCGCTCAATGAAGCAAGTTCGTAGCTTCTTGCCTTTCGAGGTGCGAGTGTCTTCTCGTCATGCTGGGCGCACCATGCTGTCTTACGACCACCCACAATGATTTGGGAGTCCAGAATACACTGTAGCCCCCTTGCCAATGCCTGTCTACATTGTTGCCGAACCATTTCATCTACGAAGGGGTAGTCCTTCGGGTTGGAGGCAACATCCTTTAAAGTGCGCATCACTCCAATCATTGCTCCATCGTTGAAGGTTATATGTCTGGAATAGCCACGGCCAAGTGGATAGAATTGTGGCCACCCACCATTTGGATATTGTGCACTAAGCATGAAGTTTATACCACGCAGGCAAGCCGATTGGTAGACGATGTTCGGATTCTTAAGGTAGAGCTTTGCGAGGTACCTCACTTCAGAATGGGTGGCGCCATTGTCAAAGCCTGTATCTGTTTTTGCTTTGTCTGCTATGAGTTGCTTCTCCTGCTTGTCGCTTAGCGATTTTTCTCGGTCAAAGTTCTTGGGCCAACCACCATTGGATCTCTGGTGTAGTAAGATTGATTCCGTATCCCAATTACCGGTAAGTTGTATGCACGGTAGCAACAGAAGAAGTGAGAGTTGGATCCTAGTTTGCATCATAAAAAAGGGCGCCCAAGTTTACTGACTTGGACGCCCTTTGAAAGGGTGGTGTTGATGGATAAGATCAGACCACGGACTTAAGGGCGTCGTGTCCCTTACGAGGTTCACGCCAAGCCTGCTTGTTGATAGACTTATCGCTAGTGATCTTTCCATTTTCATCCAGTTCGATCTTCTTACCTGCACGAACTGCGAGGTTACCCAGTTGGATATTCGCGGTCATGGGGCCGGAGTAAGAAAAGTTGGATTGGCTGAATTCACGGGGTTTTTCTCCGCGGCAAGCCATGAAGAACTCTTTGTGGTGACCAGGAGAACGCTCGAGCAGTTTCTGGGGGCGTCCAAACTCGCGGCGAGCGGTTTCAGGAATCACACGTGGGCTATTCCAGTAGTCACCCTCGACGAGCATCTTGCCCTTGGTGCCGATGATGAGGTTTCCGGTACGAGGTAGTTTAAGTCCATCAGCTTTGAGTTCCTCTGGCGTTTCAGGCATGTTGTCTGAACCGTCCTTGTTCTTGCCCTCATACCAGTATGTAGCGAAGCCTGGGCGATCACCTTTGGCACGATAGGTAGCTTTTACAGTCATGCCAGCAGGGAACTGGTCGCCAACGGGACCGGTCATCATAAGAGGTTCTACAGTAGCTGCATAACCACAGTCCATGATCGCATAGATACCGTCTGTGGTATGGCATGCCATGTCTCCGAGGGCTCCCGAGCCAAAGTCGGCAACTCCGCGCCAGTTAAATGGATGGTAGGGGCCACGGCCTTTCTTGCCTCCACCTGCTCCTACGTATGGCCTCATGGCTGCAGGGCCAATCCAGCTTTCCCAATCGAGATTATCTGGGATGGGGTCCGAGCCTTGTGGGCGCTTGCCACCTTGTGGCCAAACCGGACGATTAGTCCAAGTATGGAATTCCTTTACCTCGCCGACTGCTCCGCCCTTGATATATTCGTAAGCGAGGCGCCAACCTTGTCCACCGTGACCCTGATTTCCCATTTGGGTAACGACGTTCTTTTGTTTGTCGTAAGCAGCGGTAAGTTTGAGTGCTTCCGTGACAGACCAGGTCAGAGGCTTCTCAGTATAGCAATGGATTCCCATGGAAACAGCGGTCATGGATGGGGCGTAGTGCGTGTGGTCAGGAGTCGCTACGAACACTACGTCGAGTTCCTTGCCATGCTTGTTAAACATTTCACGCCAGTCGGTGTAGCCTTTGGCTTCATTCCAGCCAGCCTTGCCGTGAACTCCACCCCAACGGGTTTTGTCGACTTCCGCAAAGGCTACGCACTGGCAACCCTCCTTGTGTGCTTCGCCCGTGTGGGCACCGGCACGGCCACCAACGGCTACAAAGCCCACCTGGAGCTTGCTGTTTTGATTTTGCGCGCTGACTACAGCTGGAAAAGCTATGGAGCCTGCGATGAAGTTACGACGTGATACTTGATTACTCATAATTAAAAAATGGAGTGGGCTTTCTATAAATTGAGCTGGGATGTAAACAACCACTTTGGTTAATTTCAAGTGGTAAGGTACACCTTTCTCAAATAGAAAGATTCATCATATTTCTCCTTGGTAAATTTCATTTTATATTTTTTGAACCAGTTGCTGGTTTGGGGATGAGACTAAAGGCTTTCAATTAAGTCTCTTTTGTCTCAGTTACCAATTTCAAACCATGCTCAGAACAGTGATTCTTTGGCGCGGAGAGCCAGATCATAAACGTATAAATCTGATCTTTCCAAGTGCGTGTAGGATTCTGGGGTTACAAAGCAGCCTCTTCTTTTGGCATTATATGTATTTTATCAGAAATTGATGCCGGCGCGAATGCCAAAGACTAGGACGTCTTCGCTGCTATCGTGTGCATCAAAAATCCACTGCACATCAGGTTGGACGTACACTGTTTCGTTCATTGGGGCGATGTAGGTCATTTCTACGGCGCTCTCACTACTTGTGACACCGGAGTTGGATCCAACATAGGCATCACCAAATTTTGTCCAGAAGTATCCAATGCCGAGGAGGTCGTCGGGTCGGCCTGCCAGGGGTGACTGGGTTACCAGTCCGCTTTCGATGTAGGCGGTCACGGTGGAGATGTCGTCGTCGAGGGAAGTACCGAAGCGGGTCCACAGGCCCATGTCCTCGGACACGGCATGGTTGATGATGGCGTAGATGGCGGCGAGGCCTTTTTCAGAGGCGTTGGTCCGGTAGTTGGTGAACGCCTCTCCGGTATTGAGAAATCCGCCGATCT
>Ga0163109_10004834_pt1 | contig 10187 bp, 10 predicted proteins | sample CRUFie1St13metaG_FD_108704 | JGI IMG/M metagenome (GOLD analysis project Ga0163109, IMG submission 108704) | Marine microbial communities from the Costa Rica Dome - CRUD Field 142mm St13 metaG | ecosystem: Environmental > Aquatic > Marine > Oceanic > Photic zone | place: Costa Rica: the Eastern... | reverse complement strand
CGAACCTCCACCAAGACGCGTCATGGCAGCTTGAAAAGAGGCCAGAGTTCTTAAAGAGGGATTTAAAAATAAAAGTGACAGGACTTTACCTTTTAATGCTTCAGGCTCAGGGTGTTCATCAAGTCGACATGCTAATTCTACAAGTGCTTGAATTTCTTCATTTGAAAAATCGGCAAGATTATTAAAAGCTTTCATCTATGCTTTCCTCAATTTTTTTATAGGCGCAATGTTTTTTAGGGCTCTAGCTAGATTGTCAATTTGTTCTGATTTTAGAATCAATGGAGCGAGTATTCGTATAATATTTGGATCACTACTAGTGCCAGTTAAAATATTTTGCTCTAAGAGAGCATTGCGCACTTCAACAGCTGGACGATCACAGATCAACCCTAACAAAAGACCTTTACCTTGAATTTTAGTAATAGGTCCGGTGACGCATGTATTTCTTATAGCGTTTTCTGCGCGACATACATTATCCAGCAGATTCTCTTCTTTAATTATATCGATAGTAGCAACAATTGAAGCTGCCGCTAGAGGCCCACCGCCAAAGGTAGTGCCTAAGTCACCATTTCTAAAAAAAGATGCAACTGCTTCACTACATAGAACTGCCCCACATGGGATACCACCACCCAGAGATTTTGCACTCGTAAGAATATCAGGTGCGACTTCATGCACATCGACCGCAAAAAATTTTCCACAGCGACCCATGCCAGATTGAACCTCATCTGCAATTAGAAGAGCCCCATGTATTTTTGTAAGTTTCCTTAAAGCTTGAATAAACTGTGTTGATAAATCATATCCACCAGCAACGCCCTGCACAGGCTCAAATATTACTGCTGCTATGTCATCATTAATCATTGCTTTTGCAGCAGACACATCATCCCGTGCTATAAAGTCAACCTCAAATGGTTTTTCTTTAAAGCCATACCACCGATCAGCATTCCAAGTTATAGCTGCCGCAGCAGCCGTCCTACCATGAAAACCATGAGTAATAGCAAGTATTTTTTTACGTCCTGTAGCCATACAAGCCATACGTAATGCATTTTCATTAGCTTCTGCACCTGAATTTACAAAAAATACCCGAGTTAGCTCTTTAGGAGTAATGCTTACAAGCTTTTCAGCCGCTTTAGCTCTTATATCCAAAGCAACTGCATTACTTTGAAAGAGCAATTTACTACATTGTTCTTTTATTACTTTTACCTGTTTTGGGTGACTATAACCCAGAGCCGCAACAGCATGTCCTCCATAAAGATCAAGAATACATCGACCATCATCAGTGTAAATATCACACCCAATAGCTTTCTCTGGAATAAAAGAGAGCTGTCCATAAACAGGCACCATTGTGTTTGCTTCGCGAAGAAGCGGATTAGAATCTATTATTTGTTTATCACTCATAATTATTAAATCCAACCCGGCGCTGAAGCTGTAAGGCCAGCAGTTTCTGGTAAATTCCAAAGTCGATTCATCCATTGAATCGAGCCACCAGCAGCTCCTTTTATAAGATTATCTATAACACTCATAATAACTATTGAATCTCCATTAGTGGCAATTCCAATATGACACATATTACTAGCAACAACATTTTTCAGTTTTGGTGTTTTATCAACTATTTCAATGAATGGAGAAGTCTTGTATGCATCTAAATATATTCCCAAAAGTTGTTTTCTACCGACAGATTTAATTGCTTTAGTTTGTATTGTTGCATGAATACCCCTTGCGAATGGCCCCGAGTGTGGCACAAAATGAATATTTGTTTTTTGCCCGCTCGCTTTGCCAGCCAAGGTTTCAATTTCTGGAGAATGACGATGCAATAGTGGGTTATATGCATATACATTGCTATTACGTTCTGGATGATGAGTTCCCGCTTTTGGATTTCGTCCAGATCCAGAGCTGCCAGTTATACCCGATATAAAAATATCAGATTCAATTAATTTCGATTTTATTAGAGGCACTATTCCAAGAAGGCACGCAGTAGCAAAGCAACCTGGATGACCAACATGATCAGTAGAAATATTTTCAAGATGCTCAGGTACAGCACAACTAAAATTACTTAATAGCTCTGGCGCACCATGAGAACCGCCATAAATTTTTTCCCATGTTAATTTTTCAGAAAATCTAAAATCAGCAGATGAATCAACAATATGAAGATTAAATTTTTTCTTTTTAGCGATCTCAATGGCAGCTGCCAAAGTTTGAGCTGAAGCACCATGTGGTGCAGCAGAAAATAACGCCACATCGCTACCATCTTCAATATTATTCATCCATTCATCACGGCTCACAAAATTCTTTTCAGGAAATACCTGGGAGAGATGACCGAAAGTTTTACCGATAAGTTCTCCAGCACAACTATTTGATACAGCTGCAGCAAGTTCAAAATTTGGATGGCTAGCTATAAGTCTTAATAATTCCCCACCAACATATCCATTTGCACCAATAACCACTGCTCGGATTGAGTTTTTCATGATAAATCCCTTCCGAGTATTTCTGCAATCTTGTCACCTAAAACAAAACCACTTGAGAGTGCATTAATTCCTGGCAGAGCCAGTCGATCAGCAATCTGTTGGATACCGACATCATTATCTGTGGCTGGCCCGGTGACTACTGCAGGCTCAATATCAAACTTTTCTCTGAGAATTTTTGCTCCTCCCCAAGCTGAAACAGGATCATTAGCACATAATACAACTGCTGTGAGTGACTCTTTAATTTTTTTATCCGCAAGTATTGCTTCAACCCCATAAGTTCCGAGTAAGCCATCTCCTAGCTCAAGAACTATAACATCTGGTTTTTTTTCACTCATACTAGTAAGTAAGGAGCGTGCGAGTGCAGGACCATTTTTAGAAGTAGTTGTAACAATCCCTAAATCCGAAAAAATCATTGTATATTTTGCACCCGCGTCTTCCATAGCAAGCACATCTCGCCTTAAGGATACGCCCGCCGCCTTGCATGCAGCTACTTTTAATCCTAGGTGTCGTAGTCTACCAACAATTGCACAAGCTGCTGCTGTTTTGCCTGAATCCATGCAAGTACCAGCGAGCGCAACAACTGGAATTCCTTTTAAATTCAATTCCGCATTTATATCTAGTTTACTCGCTCCAGCACGGGCAGGAATGCCAATTCTTTCTCCCAGATAAGGAAATTCCAGAACTGTACCAAGTACTTCACAATTAAAGGGAGTCCCAACATCAGGATTTGCTGAATCACATATGCCTATAACGCCACCTATATTAAGTATCTGTACGTGATCACCGACAGAAAGTTCACTCGGTAAATGTCCAGAATAACCTCGGAGAGCATTACGGTGACCGAGCGCTCCAACAACAATGTCACCCATCGTAATGGTCGCCATTCTACCTGATGTTAATTCAAGTTGATTGTATCTTGATTTATTATTTAAAACGCGAACAGCGATAAGTATGCCCTCTTCACATTGAATTTCAGAGGAGAGACGTAACACAGAAGTTAAATCATTGTGCTGAGCAATCGATGCTATTTTATCAACTACAATATTTTTCATTATTATTTTTCCGCTGCTCTAGTTTGAAGTGAGCCTGTTAATGATAAAATCTTAGCGAATCCAAGCGTATCCTCAGCCGTCCATTCACCTGCAGATTCTCCATAGACGCCCTTAGTTGCGGATAAAAGCGAATATTTTGAATTTATACCTTCAATAAATAAATTCCCTGGTTGCAATGAGAAAGTAACAATCCCACTGACTCGTTTTTGAGAGGAATTTAAAAGTGCTTCAATATCTTCACATACTAAATCTAATTGCTTTCCTTCGTGAACTAAGTCTCCATATATTCCAGATATACTCTCTTTTATTCGAATCTGTTGTCCACTTAAAACTAATTTTTCTAGCTCTCTATGCGCTGTAATTAAAGTTATTGCCGCAGGAGCTTCAAAAGCAACACGACCCTTGGTTCCGAGGACTGTGTCTCCAAGATGGATTCCTCGACCAATTCCATAACTTCCTGCAATCAATTCTAGCTCTTCGATAAGACTGACTGGCGATAATTTTTTTCCATCCAAGGCAACAGGTATACCTTCAACAAATTCAAGACTATGCGATGATTTTTTTTGAGGCTTTAAAAATGCATTCGGTGACAATACCCAAGCAGATTCCGGAATAGATGATGTAGAAGTCAATGTTTCTTGACCACCAATCGTGATTCCCCATAATCCTCGATTTATCGAATAAGCAGAACCTTGAGTGGGTAGAGGCATATCATTTTTTTTAAGATAGTCTAATTGATCCTCTCTTACCCAATTATTATCTCGAACTGGAGCTAAAATTTTTAACTCAGGATTTAATGTTCTAAGGGCAACTTCAAATCTTACTTGATCATTGCCGGCAGCTGTACAGCCGTGAGCTACTGTTGTTGCGCCACATTCAGATGCAATTTCTGCGAGTTTTTCTGCTTGAAGACCTCTTTCAGCTCCAACACACAAAGGATAGGCTTGACCACGCAAAATATTACCAGCAATTAAATATTTAATAACATTATTAAAAAAATCATTCTTTGCATCCACAAGGATGTGATCTCTTGCGCCCAATGCCAAAGATCTTTCTTTAAGTTTTATTGCAGCTTTTTTATCAATACCGCCAGTATCAATACACACTGTGATAACTTCTCTATTATAATTTTCTTTAAGCCATGGAACGCAGAATGATGTGTCTAAACCACCTGAGAATGCCAAAATAATTGGTGACGTATCTTTTTTCACAAATTTCTCCAAAATTTAAAGCTTAGAAAAATATTCAATTTTTGAAATTATACTTTTTTGAGCAGACATAGATTGAGTTGCAACAAATACAGTATCATCTCCTCCTATGCTGCCTACAATTTCCGACCAATTACAGCGGTCAAAAGCTAAAGCTACACGCTGAGCTGCACCGACTGCAGTACTTACAACAAGTAAATGTGGTCCTGCAGGAAACATACCTACTAGTAGATCTTTAACTTGGGCAAATTGATTACCGTTTGATTTATTTTCCTCAGGAAGTTTGTAACCTTTACTAGACTTCAAAGCACCCAGTTCCTTTAGGTCTCGGCTAATACTTGATTGAGTCGATTTATAGCCTAATTCATTTAGAGCAATTACCAACATATTTTGCGTTTGAGAATTACTTTTTGATAACAGCTGCTTAAGAGCTTCGCGGCGTTTTGCATAATCTGTAATGGGCATATCAATTCCTGCATAAATATGCACATAAATATATAATAATGCACATATTTTGTCAATTGAAATGATTTTTTATTTGCTCGGTAAGCTAAAATATTCTTTTGTATAATTGATGTAAAATCTGTAAATGCTTGAAACAATTGAACTAAATACTGGATCTAAGCCTATTGGCAGTATTATATGGCTGCATGGATTAGGTGCAGATGGCCATGATTTCGAACAATTAGTGCCTGAATTAGATTTGCCAAAAAACATTCCAATACGCTTTATTTTTCCTCATGCTCCTTTTCAACCAGTAACCATTAATAATGGAATGGTTATGCGCTCTTGGTTTGATATCTTGAGCTTTGATCGGAAAGGAAGGGCTGAAAGAGAGAGTTTTTTGAAAAGCTGTGATTCACTTCGTTGTCTAATAAGCAATGAAATTGAGCGTGGAATGAGAGAGGAAAAAATTATTGTTGCAGGTTTTTCTCAGGGTGGAGCCATCGCCATCCATACAGTATTAGAGTCGAATTATAATATCGCCGGATTACTAGCTTTATCTACCTATATGGGTTTATCCGATATCAGCACCAACTCTCCATGTAGAAAGGACCTACCCATTTTTATGGCTCACGGTAGTTTTGATCCAGTTTTAAAAATTGAATGGGGAAGGGAATCTGCTAATAAAATTATCGAGTCTGGTTATAAAGTTGAATGGAAAGAGTATTCTATGGAACACACTATTTCTCAAAAAGAAATATTAGACATTGGAAAATGGATATCAAAAATTTATTTAAAAAATTAAATTCAATCTTTTTGAAATTCGCCAGACTTAATCCAGTTTTCAATTAGCCTGCGTGATATTGACATTTTACTTGGTAGTTTAGGAAATCCTGATAATAAATCTTTTCGAGAAAACCATGCAGCATCATCGAGTTCCTCGTCATTAAGGTTAATACTTTGTTTTATTTCGGAATTTACTTCTGCGGTAAAGCCAAGCATTAGAGAAGATGGAAATGGCCATGGCTGTGAACTACTGTAATTAATTTTTTTAACAAGAATATTTGTTTCTTCAAATACTTCACGGCAAACTGCATCCTCCAAGCTTTCTCCAGGCTCAACAAATCCAGCAATCGTTGAATATCGCTCTTTCGGCCAACTAGCTTGCCTTCCAAGTAAACATTTTTCTCCATTTGTTACAAGAACAATTATTGCAGGATCAATTCTAGGGAATAATGTTTTGTTGCAAGTACTGTTTTGACAGCGCCTTGAATTTCCACCTTTATCTGATTTTGTTGGTGAGCCACAATCACCACAATATTTTTGAGAATTATGCCATTTAGCTAGCCCGCAGGCATGGGCAGCTAAGTTTGCTTCATAAGCTGGAATCGTGTCTCCTAGGAACTTTAGATCTTCAAATTCACCAAAGGATTTAAATGGAGGTTGAGTAATATCATAAATAACTGCAAATATTGGATGATCACGAAAAAGGCCCAGAAAAATCTTATGATTTTCATGTGATGTTAGATCTAGCTCACGTTTTTTTAAAAATACTAGCTTTTTTGGGCTGTTATTAACTAAAAAGCAATCGTTCCAAATAGGAATGAAAAGCGTCTTATCTTGATTGAGCGTTTTATCAAGCCAGATGGCATCTTTACGCTTCAGTGCTCTTCTATCAATAAAGTTACCAGCTAAAACATTATGTTTTTCCATACCGCTTATTGTGTCTTTGATGTTATTAAAATAATTTTCAAGTAATCGATAATACTCTACTTTATATATTTGATAAGAAATTGTGACGAATTATACTAATCGTGGTTACAATACCTAGAATTATGAAAGCATTAAAAATCAAAAATCTTCAAAAAACATATGATAATGGAAATCGAGCACTCAAAGGTATTGATTTAAAAGTTGAGGCAGGCGATTTTTATGCTTTGTTGGGTCCAAATGGTGCCGGTAAAACAACAGCAATTGGAATTATAAGCTCATTGATAAATAAGTCTTGTGGAGAAGTAGAGATATTTGGGCATAATATAGATAAAAACCTCGAGGCCGCAAAATCTTTTGTTGGCTTGGTTCCTCAGGAAATTAATTTAAATCTTTTTGATTCAGTAAAAAATATTGTAATAAATCATGCTGGTTACTATGGCATTAGTGAAAAAATAGCTCGACAAAGAGCTAAGAGATATCTTCAAGCACTGAACTTGTGGGATCGTCGTAATGATGTTGCTTTGAGTTTATCAGGTGGCATGAAACGCAGACTAATGATTGCAAGAGCTCTCATGCATGAGCCGAGTTTACTTATCTTAGATGAGCCAACAGCTGGAGTAGATATCGAAATTAGAAGATCTATGTGGAATTATCTTGAGAGGATTAACGAGTCAGGTACCACGATTATATTAACAACTCACTATCTTGAGGAAGCTGAATCTCTTTGTCGTCACATTGCTATTATAGACGAGGGCGAAATAATAGAAGATGCAAAAATGAGTAAGGTATTACGTAAATTGCAAAGGGAGATAATTATTCTCAATGTAGAGGATGATATAAAAGAAGCACCATCTTTAGATGGCTTTAAAGTTAAATTGCGTAATGATTTTGAACTAGAGGTTGAGAAAGGGCCGGATCAGAATATAAATGATTTATTCAATCAACTTAATCAAAATAATATTAAAGTATTAAGTATGAGAAACAAAGCAAATCGCCTAGAAGAGCTTTTTTTACGATTAGTTGATAACAAAAATGAATTGGAAATTGAATCATGAATATGCAATTAAATTTGATTGCTGTAAAAACCATCATTAGAAAAGAGATGATTCGGGTTCTTCGAATTTGGGTTCAAACAATTGTACCTCCTGCAATTACTATGACACTTTATTTTATTATTTTTGGTAATTTAATTGGCCGTCGTATTGGTACTATGGATGGGTATGATTATATGCAGTACATAGCACCAGGTTTAATTATGATGTCTGTAATCACAAATTCATATGCAAACGTTGTTTCTTCATTTTTTGGTGCGAAATATAGCGGATATATTGAAGAGATGTTAGTGTCGCCAATGTCAAATGCGAGTATTATTATTGGGCATGTTGCAGGAGGTGTTTTACGCGGTATTTTGGTTGGAGCACTTGTCACCATTGTTGCATTATTTTTTACTCGTCTTGAAGTAATTCATCCGCTCATAATGGTATCTGTTGTTTTATTATCGTCAGTTGTTTTCTCATTGGCTGGATTTATTAATGCTGTTTTTGCAAAGAATTTTGACGATATTTCAATTGTGCCTACATTTGTATTGACGCCACTTACATATTTAGGTGGTGTCTTTTATTCAATAACATTATTGCCTGATTTCTGGCAGCAAGTATCCAAAGTAAACCCAATTCTATATATGGTAAATGCTTTTAGATATGGCATCTTAGGAACTTCAGATATAAATATTTTTTATGCATATATTATTTTGTTCGCATTCATAATTATCTTATTTAGTGCGAGTTTTCTATTGATGAAAAAAGGCATAGGAATTCGCGAATAAAATGTGTGGAAGATTTGTTTTTCATTCTTCACCAAAAATAATAGAGGAAAATTTTGATATACAATGTTCATCAAAATTAAAACCTCATTACAATATAGCTCCATCACAATATGTTGCGGCAATAAAAGAAAATTATAAAAAAAATCGAGAACTTATATTTTTGCGCTGGGGCCTGATACCATCTTGGGCAAATAATTCAGCAATTGGAAATCATATGTTTAATGCTCGTGTTGAGACGATTTCAGAGAAGCCATCTTTTCGTCAAGCTTTTAAAAAACGTCGATGTGTCATTTTAGCTGATGGTTTTTATGAATGGTCAAAAAAAGATAATAATAAAATTGCTTACTACATCACTTCGGCTAATTGCCAACCTTTTGCATTTGCTGGAATTTGGGAGAGCTGGAAAGACTTGAGAACTAATCAATGTATCCAAACAACAGCTATTCTGACAACAGCTGCGAATAATTTTATGTCAAAATTACACCATCGTATGCCAATTGTTATTGAATTAAATGCAATTAACGAATGGTTATCTGGAAATAATAATTTTTTAAAAAATGCGTTAACAAAAGACCCTAAGTTGCAAGCTTGGAAGGTAAGTAATGATGTAAATAATGCACGTAACCAGGGAAATCATCTAATTTACCCTATCAGTGAAGTTATCAATTGATATTACTGGGCAGGTCGACACAGTTAGTGTACCTGGTCCTCCATGAGCTCCAAGTGCAGGTCCTAACTCACAAATCGTCAATTTATCTATTTGCTTAATTTTCTTTTGCAATTCTCTTGCTAACTCTTCTGCGCCTCTATCAAGAACTGCATGCCCAATTCCCACTTGAATTTTTTCATTATTATAATGAAGAGATGATATAAATTTTGCATACTTACTTATCTGATTTCGACGCCCAAAGAAACAAGTTGCGATTCCAATTTTTCCATTTTTTTTGATGCTCATAATTGGTGTTAATTGAAAGAAATCTGTTACCAATTTGACCCATTTTGGTAAACGACCGCCTTTAACAGCATAAGTTAAATCCTGAAGCATGATAAAAGTTTTTATTTTTGGTATCTCTTTCTCAATGATTTGTAATGCTTCATTAATACTTAATCCAGCAGCTGCACATTCAGCCGCTAAAACTGTCAGTTGTCCTTGCCCCATAGAAGCATTCAAAGAATCAATTACCTGAATATTTTTTGATAACTTATTACGCTTTGCGGCTAATTTCGCACCTTCATAAGTACCACTTGCATGAGAACTTAGGGTGATTGATAGGACTTTCTCATAATGACTTGTTAAAAATTGAAATTGCCTAAGAAATTCACCTGGTGACGGACGCGAGGTGGTTGGATAATTTTTATTTTCTTTAATTTTAAAATAAAATTCTTTCGAAGAAATACTTACTTTATCAAGATAATCTTCATCACCAAATTGAATGCGACAAGGAACCATATGAATATTAAGCCTTTCTATATCTTCATCACTTAT
>Ga0163109_10004833_pt1 | contig 10190 bp, 12 predicted proteins | sample CRUFie1St13metaG_FD_108704 | JGI IMG/M metagenome (GOLD analysis project Ga0163109, IMG submission 108704) | Marine microbial communities from the Costa Rica Dome - CRUD Field 142mm St13 metaG | ecosystem: Environmental > Aquatic > Marine > Oceanic > Photic zone | place: Costa Rica: the Eastern... | reverse complement strand
GTGGTCAGACGTGGCACAAAGCTGCAGCCTCTCCAGTGGGGGGGAGGCCAGGAGCAGGGGCTACGAGCCGGAACCTTGCCGGTGCCTCTGATCATGGGTATGGCGGCAGCAGCCGAGGTGTCACTGCACGATCTGGAGGATCGTCAGGATCGACTCAGGGCATTGAGAGATCAGCTGTGGCAGGGGCTCAAGCGCCGAAATCCAGCGATCAGGCTCAATGGTGCACTGCAACCTCGACTGGCCCACAATCTCAACATCACTGTTCCGAACGTCCCGGGCAGCAGACTGCATCGCGCACTGCGGCCCCAGCTTGCCTGCAGCAGCGGATCAGCCTGCAGCCAAGGGGAACCATCTCACGTTCTGAGATCCATTGGCAGAACACGGATTGAAGCGGAAGGATCCCTGCGACTGAGCCTGGGCCGCGACACGACCACTACGGATATCGATGCAGCCATCGCGGTGATCAGCGCAGCCATCACGTCACTGACGGAGAAGTGACCTCAGAGCATTGCTCTTAACGCAAGACCTGGAAAAAACTGTCATGGGAGCTACCTTCCGCAAAAGTTCCTGGACTTTTCATGACTGAAACACCGGCCAACAAACGGCTGCATGTGCTTCAAGCCGTCGAAGACGGTTGGAATGCTTTTGCCAAAGCCCCATGGCCACTGGTGCTGTTCACCCTGCTTGCTGGAGGCGTCTGGATTCTGTTTCAGATCATCGTGCGCTGTGCACACGCCTTAGCGAACGACAGCGCACCCATCGCCTATCTTCTCGTTGTTGCCATTGGCAGCACAGTTATCAGCCTCTGGGGAATCACGGGTCTGATCCGCGGAGCCTGGAAATCGCTCAATGGAGCTAAACCTTCGTTCTCTGACTTGGCGCGCTGGGACGGCAATGCCGCCGGACGTTTATTCATCAATCAGATTGTTCTGGCCATCATCATTTTCATCATTGCCCTGGTATTTAGTTGGCTCACGAATCAATTTTTTGCAGCCAGCACATTGGCCGGATTCATCCCCCTCATCGCAGGGATGGTGATTTTTATCTATCTTTCAGTCAATCAAAAGCTTCTGCCATTTATTGCACTGCTGCAAACCGGCAATCCTGTTGAAAATATTCAGAAAGGTCAGAAAAGTATTGATGCCACTTGGTGGTGGATGCTGTTGCTGTTGATCGTCAACACAATCATTTTAACTGTAGGAGTCATTCTCAACGGTGTTGGCCTGCTTGTTGCAAGTCCTTTGGTGATTTGCATCTCGCTTGCTGCCTATCGCCAACTGTTTGGCACTGACGATCAAACGGGTTTTCTGAACACCTAAAACGAATTCAGAGCAACAAACCCTGCGACGCCCAGCAACGCCAGCAATAGCTGAGCAAGGCGACTGACCAGCAGTCCTGCCACGACAGCCAAACCAACTACCGATCCTTGGCGCAACGCCTCAAGCCACCCCAGATTCCGGGGTGGCTTTGTTGTGATCCAGGCTTCAACCAGCATTGCCCCCAGCCAGGGACCAAACAGGGCGCCGAGAAGCGGTCCACCAAACGGGAGTGCCGGCAGCAGACCGAGAACCCCAACAAGCAGACCGACGCCAGCCCCAGCAGCGGACCAGCGACTGGCCTTCAGACGAGCCGATGCCAGCCCGAGAGCAAGAAGATCGGCCATGAGACCAAGACCGAACAACACCAACGCCAGAACCAACTCAGGCCACGCCTGAGACCATCCGACAGCGGCCATCCAGACAAGAGCTCCCACTGGCAACCAGATCAGGCCCGGAAGGATGGGAAGCAGCGTGCCTGGAAGCGCAAGCAGCTGAACCAGCAGGGCCAACCACCAGAAACCGTCGGAAGACCAGGCCAAGCTCATTCTTCAGAGCTCGACTCGAGCGGGAGACGTCGAGCAATTCTCAGCTTGGCGCTGCGACTGCGCGGATTGATGTGCTGCTCATCCTCGTCAGCCATCAGAGGCTTTCGCGTGACGCGCTGCAGACGCTCATCACGCAGAAAAGCGGTCTTCACACGCCGGTCCTCGAGCGAATGAAAGCTGATGATCGCCAGCAGGCCATCCGGCTGAAGCCAGCCGGGAGCTTGTTGCAACAACCGATCCAGCACCGCCAGTTCATCATTGACCGCGATCCTCAAAGCCTGAAAGGTGCGTGTTGCGGGATGAATCCGGCCGCGACGAGCCTTCGGTGGGTAGCACCCCGCCACCGCATAGGCCAGTGCCGCCGTACCGCCGTAAGCGCCAGATGCGGCCAGATCCGCTTTGATCCTTCGTGCAATCCGTCGCGACAAGCGCTCCTCTCCATAGGCATAGATCAGATCCGCCAGCTCTGACTCGTCCAGCCTTGCCAGAAGTTCAGCGGCTGTTTCCGCACCCCCTGCTGGATTCATCCGCATGTCCAGCGGTCCATCTAGCCGAAAGCTGAATCCCCGCTGGGCCACATCGAGCTGGGGACTGCTGACCCCCAGATCCGCCAGGACCAATGCCACCGGCTGCGCAGGGGTGTAATCAGCGAAATTCGTAGCCACGATCGAGACGCGATGCTCATGGAGCTTGAGCCGCTCCGCTGCCGCCAGACGGGCCGTAGCGTCGTGATCCAGTCCCACTAATTGCAGCTCTGGATAGCGGTCCAGCAGCAGAGCGCTATGGCCTCCCCCCCCAAGCGTGGCATCAATGAACACTCCGCACTGGCATGAATCACTGAGCTCCGAGGCCAGTGTTTGCATCAACGGTTCGGCCAGAACCGGCACATGCATGAAGCCCTCAACGGGACTGAACGGCTGATCGGGCATGGGTCCTTCCTAAGATCCCGACACGAATGTTCTGCCATCGCCCCATGACGCAGTTGGAAACGCGCACGGAGCCGATGGTGGTCAACTTCGGCCCCCACCACCCCTCAATGCATGGGGTGTTGCGCCTCGTGGTGACTCTCGATGGTGAAGACGTGGTGGATTGCGAACCGGTGATCGGTTACCTCCACCGGGGCATGGAGAAGATCGCCGAGAACCGAACGAACGTGATGTTCGTGCCCTACGTGAGCCGCATGGATTACGCGGCGGGCATGTTCTACGAAGCGATTGTGGTGAATGCGCCTGAAAGGCTGGCGAACATTTCTGTTCCAAAACGCGCCAGCTACATCCGAGTGCTGATGCTGGAACTCAACCGCATCGCCAATCATTTGCTCTGGCTCGGCCCCTTCCTTGCCGATGTCGGCGCCCAGACCCCGTTCTTCTACATCTTCCGTGAACGGGAAATGATCTATGACCTCTGGGAAGCAGCCACCGGTCAGCGCCTGATCAACAACAACTACTTCCGCATCGGCGGCGTGGCCGCGGACCTGCCTTGGGGTTGGCTGGAAAAGTGTCGCGACTTCTGTGACTGGTTCGGACCCAAGATCGATGAGTACGAAAAGCTGATCACCGACAATCCGATCTTCCGTCGACGGGTTGAAGGCCTGGGAGTGATCGACAGAGAAGAAGCCATCAACTGGAGCCTCTCAGGCCCGATGCTGCGCGCATCCGGTGTGCCCTGGGACCTGCGCAAGGTCGACCATTACGAGTGCTACGACGACTTCGACTGGGATGTGGTCTGGGAGAAAGAAGGCGACTGCTTCGCCCGCTACAGGGTGCGCGTGGAGGAGATGCGCCAGTCCCTGAAGATTCTTCGCCAGGCCTGCGACATGATCCCCGGTGGTCCGACTGAAAACCTGGAAGCCAGACGCATGGCCGAGGGCAAGGGCAGCGATTTCGCCGGCTTCGACTATCAGTACGTGGCCAAAAAAGTGGCTCCCACCTTCAAGATTCCCAACGGTGAGCTCTACACACGGCTGGAATCAGGCAAGGGCGAGATCGGTGTCTTCATCCAAGGGAACAACGACGTCACACCCTGGCGCTTCAAGATCCGTGCTGCAGACAGCAACAATCTGCAGATCCTTCCTCACATCCTCAAGGGACACAAGGTTGCCGACATCATGGCCATCCTCGGTTCCATCGACGTGATCATGGGATCCGTGGATCGCTAGCGACCCAGACAGACAAGAACGCTGAATGAACGCAATCCTGCGCAGACTTAAAAACAACTGTCACTTGATTCCTGCCGCCTTGACTGGCTATCTCTTGCTGAAGGGTTGGCAGCCTCAGCTGCCCGGCTGGGAATGTCCGTTTCGCGCTTTAACCGGCATCCCCAGTCCTGGCTGTTTCCTGACGCGTGCCACTTCTGCAGCACTGACTGGTCAACTCGATCGATCGATTGAATTACACCTCTTCGGACCGATTGTCGCAGCAACACTTGTGATCTGGAGTATTGCCTCCATCAGAACCAAAAGACTGATACCTAAACAACCACCCCTCCCAGCGATAGCCATAGCGATATCAGCACTTTTCAGTTACTGGTTACTACGAATGTTCTTCAGCTATATTCTACATTTCGACGGGTTTCCTGGATTCCCAAGCCCATAAAAAACCGCCCTATTCACAAGGACGGTTAACATAATCCAAACCTGCTTCTATTACTAAGTTTCAGGCAGACACAGATGCACCTACCAAACCAGAACGAGAAACGTAGAGCTGAATAAAGAAGGTCACCAAGGGTATATAGACAATAAGGCCAATAATGCAGAATCCACAAGTTACAAAAGCAAGCAAGAATGCCATTAACTGGATGCCCACCAAAGCCCAACCTTTTTCGGATCCATAAACTGAAGCGAACGAGGAAGTAAAGCAATCCCAAACAGGCTGATCAGTTGTGAACACCTTATTCACATACACAGGCATCGATGCAAAGATAATCAACCCAGGAAGCACACAGATAAAAATCCCAAGGGTTGAGGCAACTGTAAAAAGAACACCCGCCAAAATATAGCGTCCAAGCCGAGACATCAAAATAGAGTAAACATCCGAAAAGCCAACAACTTCACCGCGCTGATAATACACAGCAGGAATAGCAGTGAACATCACACCAATCAAACTCTGTAGGATCCAGAAAGGAATATTACTGAGCTGACTAAGAATCACTCCTATTCCAACTCCTGCACCGGATCCATCATCGACAGCTGAAAACAAAAAGATAATGCCGTAATAAACAACCATTCCAATGATTCCGATGGCAATAGAAGCCAACCAAGTCAGAAGAAGTGTCGGAATATGGGCAACAGTATCCTTCCAAGACTCTCGCAGAGTGGAACTTGCACTAAAAGAAGCCATAGGTCAGAGTAAATGCAAATACATACTATCTTTCAAGCAAAGACAGGTCCACCAGTAAATAAATTCCGTAACAACACAACATTCACCCGATCTAAAAATTGCTCATTCTCATCTCAGCCAGTCACTTTAGTCGGCCATAAACGAATCAAACAAACCCGTCAAAGCCAGTTCCACTTGAACCGAAATATCCACGCTCATACGAAAGCGATAACCTGACGACCTCTCAATTCATGATCAAAAAACATAAGCCGACTCACGCTATGGTGCTCGGCCATGGACCCGATTGTCACAGCGCCACGCGAACCAAACAGGCCACGAATAGCCACCAAGAAACAAGGTGCGCATAAACAAAGAAGGTCAACAGCCATTACATAGGACCCCTTTTGCTGCAACAATCCACAACTTGGACACAAGGAATACAAGGCTATCAAGATCATTTAGAGCAATCCTCAGAGCTCAGAAAAACACTAGGATGAAGAAATATCCGGACTGATTTTTAAATCATTCCTCGCCTGAGATACTCGCAAAGAGCGAAGAGGACAATAGCCCCGCTAACAAATATTGGATTGACACCTTTTCAGCTAACACAAACTCACATTGGTGCTATATTTTTGACCATCTTGCAAATTTGCAGCATGAGCGCAATCCCCATCGCCCTCTTGATTGGAGTTTTATTGTTAGATTTAGCCAATGCACTGATAGGCATCTTCACCAATTTCGAGCTTTTGCCTGAACTTGGCAAATGGACGAATATTGCCTGTGCTGCCATTAGCTTGATGGCAACACTAATTTCCTTTGTACTCCTTCTCACCAAAAAATACTCGTCAATTTTAATGGGCTTTATGGTGACATTGCTAAGTGCTCTATTCTTCATCGTTTTTACAGCTTGGACAGCAAGCTGGTTTGTGAACTGATGCAGCCATGAAGAAAGCCCGTTGGCTCCAGCTTGAACGTCACGTTCGTTTTGGCGACACTGATGCCGCTGGCGTGATGCATTTCCACCAGTTGCTGCGTTGGTGCCATGAGGCGTGGGAGGAGAGCCTCGAGCTCTATGGGGTGGAAGCCAAAACAATTTTTCCTGGATGTCGTGACCAGAAACATTGGCCCGACATCGCACTCCCGGTGGTGCATTGCAACGCCAGCTTCCAGAGAGCGGTGCATGGTGGAGATCAGCTCATGGTGCAACTCGCTCCGCAACGGATTGATCAGAGCAGCTTTGAAGTTCGCAGTCAATTTCTGCTGAAAGAACAGGATGTCGCCACCGGCTTGATCCGACAGGTGGCCATCCATTCAGAAACGCGTCGACGCTGCCCGCTGCCGGACGCGATCTCACGCTGGCTTGAAGCCGCCCAGATCGGGCAGATCCGAGAACTGTGAGAGAGAACTGAGCAGAACCCCTGCGTGGCGTGACCTCTGCACAACTTCCTGAAGACCGATCGCGACACAATTGCAACACCGAGAAGTTCAAGAACAAGCGCCAGGTGCAACCATCGGCCACGCAGGCACCCCTCAAAGAACACGGAAAAATTCTGCGCAAAAGCTAATTTATGAATCATTTTCCAAGGTCCGATGGACTTGAGAATTCTGGTTGTCGCAACGCCCGTTCTTCTGGCACTGGGCTGGGCAGCGTTCAACATCGGCAGAGCCGCGATTGGCCAGCTTCAGGTTGCAATCAAGCAATACAAAACCAACCAAGCATCCTGAAAACATCGCTCCCCTTTCCAACGCGAGAAAGCTGATTCGTCGCCCCAATCAACAACCGGCGTGATGCAGCAAGATCTTGCCCTTCTCAAGGCTTAGGACTGAGAAGAGTTTGCAAGACGTTTCTATTCGCCAGTGATATCAAGTCCTCGACATGTTCGACACCTCAGCGGCATTTACAGCACCATCAGACGCTGAAACCACGTTTGATACTTCAGCTGCATTTACTGCACCATCCCATGACATCACGGCAGCTTCCGGCCTGGAGCCTTGCCTTGGTGGAGAACTGAGGATGCAGGCAATCTGGGTCGACGAAAAAGTCTGTGTCGGCTGTCGATACTGCGCTCATGTCGCAACAAACACATTCCTGATGATCCAGGAAACAGGAAAATGCCGAGCGATCCGCCAGGATGGCGATTCAACAATGGTGATCAACGAAGCAATCGATACCTGCCCCGTTGACTGCATCCACTGGATCAGTTTTGAAGAGCTGATTGCCAAGAAACAGGAAGAAAAGGCAAGAGCTGCGTACTAAAAACCTCAGCCAACAACGAACACGCTGTTCAACACCTTCAGAATCCCAGCGACAATGATACCGGAAAGAACAATGAAGGATGGCACGATGTACTTAAATGCCTTCTCAGAAGGACGCTCGTAAATCACTCGTTCTGCAAAGGTCTTATTAGGGCCAAAGCGCAGATGATCTTCGATGGACATCATCATGCCCATCGACGTCAGCTTCTCCTGCCAGTCAAAGGAGTAGCGAGGGAATTCCTGATACACAGGTGCCTCACCAACAGCCTTACCCGGCAACACTCTCGATCTCTCAAGGGGCACAGTGTCATAACCGAACCTCTGCATATACTCCTCACCATTGAGAACAAGGTCCACAAAAGCCTCGAACCCTTTTTCAGCAATCACGATGGAATAGGTCAACTTTTCAGTGTTATCCCGCACCTTTCGACCCAACACCCTGCCGATCACCTGCTCGACAAGTCGGTAATTGCTATTGCAGGCAACATAACCACTCAGAAAGCGATCTGAAAGCAGCAGGCCTCGGATGAAATCCCTGACCGTGATTGATCCATTTCTCAGCTGCGACTCCAAATAACGATCTCTGTCGCAACTCATCGCATGAAAATAAATCTGTCGATAACAGCGATTAATGATATCCCCAGCATTATCAACAACATCCCCTTCGATTGAAGGAGCCGCGATTGTGCTCACACGAATGTTTTGAGAGGTAGGCCGAAAGGGCCGAAGGGGAACCGGCAACGAAGAAACCCAGCAAAACTCAGAAAATCACCCTAGGAGTCTGCCGTTATCTAAAAAGGATAAAACTCGAACTAATTCACAATTCAGGCACAAGAACAGGGCATGAAAAATAATTTGATACACACAGCCGTTGCAAAGGGAACGCGCACTTCTGGGTGATCACGGCTGCTCAAAAGATGCGGTAAGCAGAACCTCGAAACCGGCATGGCTTCATCGATCAGAACACAGGCAGGATCAGTCGCCTGCGCGCTCCAACTTCAAACACCTGAACCAACAAAGACTCTTCTGCTTCGATCAGGCAAACCACCGGAATCGACAACCCATCGCAAACCGGACTTTGCAATCCCTGCAATCAAACAGTTCTGCCTGAAGGTTCAATTTCAAAACCCACGATGAAGCGAATACCAAGACCTCAATGCGGGCATCTCTTGCCTTCGCGACGTCCAACGCTCCTGCAACGGCTCGCCGATTCACCGTTGGTCAGCGACTCAGGACTGCTGAGCCGGTGGCTGAGATGACAACCAGTGCTGCCAACGCGCACGCTCCCACTTTCCTGCTGAAGAGCATTCCAGCTCCGGGCACGGATACCAGTGCAACGGGCGTTCCGGCGCGGACCAATCGGACACCAAACGGCGCAGGCGCTCAAAACCTTCAGCCGGCACCTCACTGGATGACCAGCGAACAAGCGCCACCAGACGCTCTCCCCATTCACGGTTCACCGAGCCGAGCAACAGCACGGCGTCGAGCTGCAGCCCTTCCCTGCGGGCCGCCGTCAACAGCCTCTCTTCCAGTTGTGCAGGGAACACCGTGACCCCGCCCGACTGGATCGCGCCATCGATTCGCCCCCGGAGATGCAACTGGGGATGGGTTGCGGAACCCTGAAGCTCAGCCAGATCACCTGAGTGCCACCATCCCTGCGCATCTGTCAGCGCAGCCAGGTCTCCTGAATCAGCAAGCCTGGCCACAGCCAGTCGATCGCAGTGCACCGCGAGTACGCCCTGCTGCGTCAGACGCAGGCGCACCCCATGAAGGGGACAGCCACAACCACCCAGCCCCGCCAGAAAATCAAGCGGCGTCTGGGCCGTCACCATGGCGGCCGTTTCTGTGGCGCCGTAACAGGGGGCCAGCCGCAGACCGAGGTCCCTGGATTGCTCAGCCAGATCAGCTGGCAAGGCTGCTCCACCCACCCAGATCACCGCCATCTCAGCCAGCCAGGCGCGTCCAGAGGGATCCGCCAGCAACCGCCGCAATTGCGTCGGCACCAGTGACAGCAGCATCGGGCGCCGTTTCCAGCCTGGATGACGAAGGCTGTGGCTCAGAAGCAGCTCAGGCTGTTTCAACAGAGAGGGTGCGAGCCAGGCGTGATCCGCTCCCCACTGACGAGCGCGCCACCAGGGCATCAGACCGCTGACATGCTGAAAAGGCAGAGGATTCCACGCCAGCGTTGAGGCTGGCTTCAGACCGATCCGCTCCAGCCAGGCCCCGCAGGCCTGAGCCGAGCGCTCCAGATTGGATACGGGATGCAGGCAGAGCTGTCGGCCGCCACTGCTGCCACCGGTTGACAGCACCAGACCGGGTCCAGTCGGCCATTCACGGTCATCGGAATGGAGCCACGACGTCTCCGGCAGGGCTCCGGAAGCGAGCAGACGCACCCAGACGCAATCGGCCAGATCCGCCTCAAGCGAGGCAGCAGCCTGAGCAGGACGAGCGGGGTCACAGTGCAGAACCCTCAAGGTGCTCATCAGCGGACCGTCTCAGCGGCAGCCCACACCTGCGGGGGATCTGAACTGAAGAGATTTCCGCCGGAACACCAACCCGGGGCCAGTCCTGGAGCCACCGGAGTCGGCCCCAGCTGCTGCAGCCCTGCCATCAACGCCAACCAGCGAAAGCCAATCCCTGTTTCAAAAACGGTGCTGAGCATCAGCCGCGGCCGGCCTTCCTGCAACTGGCGCAGCAGGGTTCTCGGATCTCCCTCCAGCAGAGGTCGCCTCACCTGCCAACCCTGCCAGTGC
>Ga0163109_10004832_pt1 | contig 10194 bp, 8 predicted proteins | sample CRUFie1St13metaG_FD_108704 | JGI IMG/M metagenome (GOLD analysis project Ga0163109, IMG submission 108704) | Marine microbial communities from the Costa Rica Dome - CRUD Field 142mm St13 metaG | ecosystem: Environmental > Aquatic > Marine > Oceanic > Photic zone | place: Costa Rica: the Eastern... | reverse complement strand
ATTTATTATATACTAATTGAACGTGATCGAATGTATCAAATATTTCTTCGACAACTTCTCTAGTTCTATCACTATCAAAATGTTCAACTTTCATGTCACCTAATTTAATTTTGTTGCACATACTTAATATGTCGACTAATCCAGCTTCTAATGCAAATTCACCCAATCTATGAACAACTCTAGATTTTACTTCCGAAGGTACTTGTTGATCTTCTTCGATCATATTAATGAATTCGTCATTATCCGTAGGATCTTTCTTAACGACATATGCATAATCTCTTAATGATGCATCTCCTGAAGCAGCAGCTCTTACAGGAGCTGTATTACCAGGATAATCAAAAAAAGTTTTACAAAATTTTTCTGATAATTCACCGCTTGAAATTGTTCCATTTTCAGCATCAAATCCAAATCTTCTTCTTAAATCAGGTTTTGATATAAACTCCTCAATATAAGATGTTTTATCTTTTGGAAATTCAGAACCAAGACCAGTTAGAATATCATCCAATTGGCACCTAAGTCTATGTATATACAAATATTTTCTTATCTCTATATCTTTCTCACCCATGCTTAATCCTAATTTTGTAACTAATTCATTTTCAAGATAAAATGACTTAGGATCTGTGTTTGGAACACTTGGATCAAATTCAGATAATAAGATCATATATTTTTTAAAAACCTGAAACGCCTTTCTATGTAATAACCATGCTTCCTGACTAATTAAGTGTCTTACATTTAAAATTCTGTCAACATGCTCTTGTATTTCTAATGGTAAGGTGTCATAGTCTCCAGCATTAAAAACTTCTAGTCCATCTTCTTTAATTTGTGCAACGATATCTTCTTCGTCATACTTTAGTTCATTATTTTTTGTTAATGTTTTATTCTTTGCTCTTTCAAATATGGTTTTTAAAGCAGTAACTCTTCTATTGCCCTCTAAAACTACAAACTTGTTTTTTTCGCTTAATGAAGCAACTACAATAGGATCATATCCTAACCATCCATTAGATAATATAGATTTAATCAAATTTGGAATTGATTCTCCGCTACCTAATCTAGCAAAAACTTCATCTTGACAATCTCCAATAACATTCATTGGCCTTTCTTCACCAAACTCTTCAACAAGTCTAGGATTGTTATGCCATAAATATAAATCGTCAATATTTCTTATATTTTTTCTATCAAGTTTTTTTATAACTTTTTTATTTTTCATTACATCTTTCCTTATTGTAAATATTCATAATTTAAATATACCTCATCTATTAATATAAATTTTGATAAAATATTTTAAAACGTTTCTTAGTTTCTTAAAAATACTATCATATTCTCCTATCAATTTAAAGGTAAAGTATTTTAACCTTTTAGGACTTTCGTGGCTTTTTATTTCATCAAATGAGAATTTAAGAGAATTATAAAAATTCTGTTGTTTTTGAGTATTATTTAAGTAATTCAATTTTTTAAACTCTGGTTTCATATGTTCAAAGAATATATGAGGATTAACTTTTTTTATAACTGCATTATTCATATCGTTGTAAAGAGAAACAAAATCCTCTTTTTGTTCTTTATTAACAAATATCCCATTCCATCTATTTCCAGCGAACTTCATCTCTTTTGCAGACCAAAAAAGAAATAAATTTGTACTATTAAGATCATTTTTCGAATCTATTATAACATTATCAAAAAATATTGGCTTTAGTTCGTCTTTATGCTTAATTAAAAATTTGTCCATTTTTTGTTTGATAATTTTTGAGTAAAAACGAGAAAAAATTGAGGGAATTGCTTTAATTTCAATTTCAATAAGCTCTGGCTCTAAATCATCTGAAATATCGGCAAATAGCCACCCAAATGTCATTTTATGTCCAATATTTGGTAGATTGTCTGTGAATTCTAAGACAAATGGTGGATTAATCTTTGACAATTCTTCTTTGCTTAAATTTGGACTTCTTATAGCCCTCCCTACCCTTTGAATTAAACTTATCAAAGAACCTGTTGGAACAGCAAGCGCAATACTGTTTATACCTGGATCATCAAAACCTTCTGAAAGAATATTTACATTAATAATGATACCGCTATTTGATTTTTTAAATTTTTCTAAAAATTCTTTATTCGATAAACCAAGAGAATTTTCACTTCCTGTAATAAAATGAATACCAAAATTATAGAGTTTAGTAATTTTTTCAGGTTCTACTTCGGCGAATTTTTTAAATAAATTTTTGGCATGCTCCTGCGTATTAACATAAATAATTACTTTAGAATGGTCATTTAAACCATCTTCTAAAGACTTTTCTCTGAAGCGTAATATTCTTTTAACGATTTCTCTATTTCTTGCTGGAAAATCAAATTTATTCGAATCTAGATTTGAAGCGTTTATTTCAAAATTAAGAGGAACTGGAAGTTCTCTGGGTTTAATAATAACTCCAAGATCTTGAAGCTTAGCTGCGGTTATTTGAAAAACATCCTTTTCAAATGCAAGCTTCTTTTTGTCCATTCTTTTGGGAGTAGCAGTTAATCCAAGTATTCCTAAATACTTTTTATCAAAAAAACTTTGATACGAGTTGGCACTTGAATGATGACATTCATCTAAAACAACATATTTAAATACTTTATTGCTATCATTTCTTATCAATTCTTTTGCAGCAGTAACCATCTCAATTTGTAAATAATTTTTTAATTTGTCTGAGAAGTTAAATTCATTTATAAAATCCTCATTATTTTCATTATCTCTTACAGCAATAGTTTGATCTTTCAGCGATCTCAAGTGAGTAACCCATAAACACTTATTATTATTATCTATAAATCCTTTTTTAATAAGATTGTCTATTGCTCTGATTGCAGTTAAAGTTTTACCTCCACCAGTTGGGATAATAACGAGCGATCTGCTTTTATTATTAGATTTGAACTCATTGACAATATTATTAATTGCCTCCTCTTGAAATTTCCATTTATTCATTTTAATTAAATACCAATTTTAATTTATTTTTAGTTTTCTCGTCTGATTCAAAGGTATCATCTTTTTTCCAAATAACATGTATGGGATCATCAATTAAATAATCCACATCATCAAAATGTTTCTCTAAAACAACTACTAGTTGTGCATTTTTATCAATTAAATTTTTATAAAAAATTAATTGACCTAATGCTTTTTTAAGTTGATTTCCTTTGTTTTCATCATTTATAGATTTCATTTCAAAAAAAGTTGTTGTTGAACCATTTATGCATATAAGATCAACTAAATTATCTTCAAACACATCTAACCCTTTTTTATCTAAATGAACTTTCATCATGTTTACAAGCTTCTCATGATTTTCAGTTGATTTTTCTAATTTTTCTAGATTTTTTTCAATAGTTATAATTTTAGACTTTCCTATTTCAAGTGTATCACTTAATCCATTACAATACCTCAGCCATGAATCAAGAGTTTGCATTCTTCTTTTAATAGTTGCATCACTTAATTCACCAACTGCAACCTGATTTTTAAATTTAATAAAAGATTCTTTTTTATCATTTCTTTGCGTGTAAATAAACACTTTCATTGCTTTAGTTTGAAAAATTAAATCTCGCATGTACGCTCTTTTTTCAAGATTAGATAGATTTACTAATTTTTTGCCTTTATCAGTGAGTTTCTTCCTTGAGGTTAATCCAAGCATTTCAGTAGCAGTTTTATAATATTGTCCCTGTCTATGGGTTATTCCTAAGTCATGTTTAAAATGAACATATCTCCACCTGCCTTCATTAACTAATTCAACAATTTTGAAAAGTCTATATACATTATCGGCCTGCGGAATGTCATAACTAAAAAGCATTGGATATCTTGATTGGTTTTTAGAGCTCATAATTTGTAACAATAATCTCCTTAGCTTTAACACGATTCTTTGCTTTAGATGCGATACTTCTATTTACTATAAAATTTTTAAAATATCTCCCATCCTGGGAATATATCTTTCTAGTATCTTCTGTATCTGAATTGGAAAGCATAAAATATGCTCCTGCTTGATCTATTTTGTTACAAAAATCACTTAATTTTAAATGATTATCTTTACCAAAATCATCTTTAGAATACTGTGTAAATGAAATACTGTCTAAAGGGATGTATGGAGGATCAAGATATACAAAATCTCCTTTTTTTATAATGCTAATAATATCTTCATATCCATGACATCCAATTTCAACGTTTTGTAAGACTTTATTAACCTTGCGAATGTTTTCTTCATCGTAGTTAAATAATCTTGCTGTTCCAATTGGTACATTAAAATGACCATTTGAATTTTCTCTATAAAGTCCATTAAAACAAAGCTTGTTTAAAAAAATAAAAAATGTTGCTTTTTGAGAGCTATTAAGATCAGTTTTATTATTAAACATTTCTCTTAAATTGTAGTAGAAATCCTTTTTTTCATCTTCATGAAGACCTTCAAATCTTTCTTTTAATGCATCTAAGCTAACAAGCAATACCTCTAATTCATTTTTAATAACATTATAAGTGTTAACAAGATTGGTGTTGATATCCGATAAATACGCACTATTTGGGCTTAATTTGAAGAAAAAACCACCAGATCCGACCATAGGTTCAAAATAAGTGTTATTGGAAGAATTAAAGCCTTTGTAAATATTAGGAATTAGCTCATCTGCCAATCTATACTTACCTCCCGCCCATTTCACAAAGGGTTTTGCTTTCAAATTGTCTTTTTTCATGTCGATGTTCATTTTATCTGTATTTTCTCTAACATTCAATGTTATATGTCCATTTCATTATCATTAATAATAAATAATTCTTCCTTAGCTCTTGTTATCCCAGTATAACACCATCTATAGTATTGTTCAGTCTCTTTATTCCAAAATTTTGTATCAAAATCAACCATAGCCTTTCTCCACTCTCCTCCTTGAGATTTATGAGCAGTTAGAGCGTAACCGTACTTGGTTACAATAGCATTTAAAAATGGATCTGTTGCTGGATTGGTTGAAATTTCACCACTTTCTATTGCTAAACGAATCTCTTCGTTAGAAATATGCTCTCTATTATTCTTAAGTTTATATTTATCGACTTCAATCTTATGTCTCATTTTAAACTCTACATATAATGCTCTTTCTTCAATTTCAGGTAAAACTAAATCATTTGTTTGAACTGAATTTTCTAATAATAGACATTCAATTATAGCAGTATTTCCAAAAGCATCATAATATTCCAATTCTGCCCTTTTATAAACAAGTTCTACATGAATCCTACCATCTTCTTTAAGATCTTTTTTATAAGATTCTTTCTCTCTTTGTGAAGGAAATAATTTTATAACACGTTTTATAGTATCGCCGCCACCATCAAAAACTTTGTTAACCTTAAGCAACTCTCCATTAAATAATTCATATAGGTAATTATTTTTTGCACAAACTAAACGATCTCCAACAGTAAATATTTCATTATTATTTACCACATTTGGAAAAATTTTATCTCTAATTTTTAGGTTATAATCCAAAGAAAGCTGTCTAGTGTGCGTAATCATCATACAGTTTTCAAATCGTGATGGATTAAAGCTTTCAGCACATAAATCTATAGCTTGAATAGGATTAATTTTTGTCACATCGTCATGAGATGGTAAATTAATTTGATCATATTGTCGACTTTTTATCTTTGCTCTTATCTCAGATGCATTTTTTAAAATACCACTATGTTTCTTTTGTCTCATAATTTCAGTTAGCTCAACTTCCATTACTCCAATATCAAATTTTTCTTCTAAGTATTTTTTATCTAATGCAGGTGAACTCTCCATATTGATCGGAGGTAATTGCGCGTTATCACCAACAAAGATTATCTTTCTATTTCCAATGAATTGAAATAAATCTTTTAAAAGAAATCCGCTGCCAAATTCAATAGTTGAGCTTTTGTTTTTTCGATTTGATATCATAGATGATTCGTCACAAACATAGACCGTATTAAACTGATCCTTATTAGATGCCAATTTAAAATATGTTTTAATTTTTGATACATTCTCAGGTAATCTTGGTAAATCTTCTGAATATTCTGTCCAATCGTGATCCCATGTATATATACCATGATGAATTGTAGATACATTGTTTCTTTTGTGTTTATCTTTAATCATCGACTTAATGATTTTTGCGGCTCTACCTGTTGGTGTGAATATATATGTTCTGTTTGGTAAATATTCTCTCAATAATGCACTTAAAAATGTTTTTCCAGAGCCTGCAGCGCCCTTAAATACAAAAGCTTGATGGATTGGGGAATCCAAGAAGCGATCAATTTCTTGCACTGCATATGCCTGGGAAGTACTCAGATGTATATCATTTCTTGACGATATGTAATCAGTAAATTTCATTAAAATTTTTTAAATAAGTTTTTGTTAATCTTTAAGTTATTTTTTTTGAAAAGAGTTTTTACGTCTTCATTATGAATTTCTTTAAAGAAATCATCGTTTTTGTTATGATAATCTTCTGTATTAAAAATTCTTCTATTTTGAATTTTAATAATATATTCACTAGCATTTCTTACCTCTCTACCATTTCCAAAATATTGAGGATCATTTTGCTCGATTATTTTTTCAAAATAAACCTTTAACAGATCTTTAACTTCATTTGAATATGAATACTTATTTTTCATAATTATATCAAATATCTCTAGCATTTCATTGCTTGTATAGCTCTTAAATTGATAATGATTTATAAACCTAGATTTTAACCCTGGGTTAGTCGATAAAAAATTTTTCATTTTATCATCATATCCAGCAACAAAAACTGCCATTCTATCTCTATTATCTTCCATAAACTTTAAAAGTACATCTATTACTTTATGGCCAAAATCATCAGATTTATCTGTTTCACCAAGAGAGTAAGCCTCATCAATGAATAAAATTCCATCTAAAGATTCTTTTAGCTTTTCAATAGTGCCTGATTCGGAATGCCCTTGATACTTTCCAACTAATCCACTTCTATCAACTTCAACAACATGGCCTTTTTTTAATATTCCCAATTCTTTATACAATTTTCCAATTTTTCGAGCCATAGTTGTTTTTCCTGTGCCTGGTGCACCGGTTAAAACTGCATGAAGAGATACTGGATCATTTGATAACCCTCTTTTATTTCGCTCTTTGGAAATCTGTATATGCGTGTATAGATCCTTGATATCACTTTTTACCTCTTTTAAGCCAACAATATTTTTAAACTCATTTTCAAGCTTTATTAACCCAATACTATTGTTACTTATTTTTTTATTAAGTTTTTTGCTAATTTTTTCAATTTGTGACTCCATTCTTAGCATTTTTACGCTTTCAATTTCACTTACATCAAACCATCCAGAAAGAACATCATTATCTTCTTCAGCAAAAATAAATCTTGATATATAACCTTTATCTACGGCATTTTTAAGAAATTTATTGAATTCAAATTCATTTTTTTCGGTTTTGACATAAACACATTTTGTACTACTATATTTTGAATTTAGTATGTACACAGCATTATCAGAAAAAAAAGGGCTATTGCCTAATAAATATCCAGATTGGTAGTTTACGTAGTAAATATTCATTAAATGAAGTCCTTCCAAAATCTTATGGTCCAATCCATCTGTATTGGTCCAAATTCAACCATAACAGTATAATGCTCACCATCATGCATAGAGTGCATAACGCCTAATGAAAGTAGGCACATGATAGTTAATTTTTGGTAAATTATTTTATCTTCCTTATAGGTATTTAATCTAACAATATCTTTTATCATGCTACTCGTTCTCATCCTTGCATTTCTTATCTTTTATCTCAATAAATCCCCTAGTGTCAAGTTCATTTTGTAAGGAAGTTGCTTCGGAAAATGATATTTGTTCAACTTTTTCAATAGAATAGTCTTTGTCATCGAAAAATGATTTATTAAGGCTTGATAAACGTTCATGAAACTCATTTAATTCATCAATAGATAAATCTTCAAACTTCTTTGTATTATCTTTTTTGTCACTTGCATGACCAAAACATTCATCTTGTTTTTCTATAAACGAATTAAGATTATGGATTATTTGCTTTGGTGTAGGTGGTGGCAATAAGTCTTTGAGATCAGGTTGTTCATTGTGTGCATTTTGCTGCGCTTCATGATACATTTTTATGTGAAAAGATATTGCTTCGAACAGATAATTGCCGATCATTTTATCTAAAATATGGACCTTTAGAGATTTAAACTTTAAGGAAAGCTTACTTGATGCCTTTTTTAGGCGATTATAAAAGTTATTTAACATCTAGTTGTTGAAAAAAAATGCGCAACAACTACGCAATAATAATAAATTAATTTAAAAAAACAAATTTATTTCAAAAAAAAATTAAAATTATTTGCATTTTGGTAAAACATCCTCTGAAAAATCACTGCAAAAATCAATTAATGACTCCTGGTTATAAGTATATCCACCATCATTTTTTATATTTTTTTTCCATTTTCTTTTTTTGTATTTAACATTAAAAAGTGTTTTACTGCTAATATTTTGCTGTCCTGTTGAGTTCCAAGAACTTGAAGCATAGTGATTTCTAAAAAAAGCGCTTCTTCCTTCACCACATTCCATTAGCGCATAATCGTTAAAAATTAATCTATTGTGTCCGCAGTTTGTTTTACTTCCTTTTCTCCAAACTTTTTTCGTTTCTTTAGTTTTTTTATCAACTATTTCTTTCATAGGCCATATCAATAATCTATTTTTAAATTTTTTGATGAGATTTAAGTCTTTTAGCTCACTATCAACTTCACGATCTTCTGGAATACCAATTTCATTTATTCTCTGATCTATTGCATTGAAATATGAATCTAGTTCTATCTTACCATCATTGGAAACAGAGCCCTTTGAACCGCCAATAATTAAACATTTATCATTATCAGTCTCACACACATCCATTGTTCTTAAAAAAAATAAGATATTATGATTTATTGAATTAAATGCTCTTTTTTCTATGTGATTTTCATAATTATCATCTTCAGAGATTTTGAATGTTTCATTTTCATCATCATCAATATACTTATTAATTTTTTGTTCATTTTTAGATAAGGGTTCGGAAGTTTTTTTTCTTATAAATCCAAATAATTGATCTTGTTCTAAAATATATGAATTAAAAATATAACGATCATAAGCAATGAAAAATTTTGATTTTTTACTAAAACCTTCTAAAAAATTATTTGGCAAAATTGTTTGATTTTTTTTAAGTGAATCAGGAAATTCAGATAACATTTCAAAATTATCCTCAATTTCTTTAATATTTATAACAGGTATACATCTTTTATTACAGGTTTCTAATATTTTTTTATTTTCATCATTTTCAATATTGGAATAAAAATAGACGTACCATTTTCTTGGAAGACCAGTTTCTTTATCTGCCAATTCAATTAAATCGAAAGGTTTAAATAGTTTTAAATTGCTTTTGCTTTTAAGGGATGGATTTTCTTTATTAAAATAATAATTATTGTGCAATGTTCTAAAGAAATCATTGTTTTGATTATAGTTTGAGGTTGATGGATTCTCTTCTAAAGTTGGTTTTTTTAACCTTTCTTTTATCTCATTAAGAAAAAAATCTTCACCTGTTATATATAATTCATTAATTACGCTTGAACTAAAATCCAATATTTCTAAAAAACTTTTTAGATTATCTTTTTTTTCCATATTGCTTGTCAATGAGTTCCATTCTATAGACAAGCTTTGAACCAATAAAGCATCTAAGGTAAAAATATTATCTCTAGCTTCAAGTTTTTTATCCATTTAATCCTCAATAAGTTCTCTTGAAAGTTTTGAGTTGATATCAAAAAAGTCTGGTGGAATATTAGATCCTTTAATGTCATCAAAGTAGCCTGAATTATCTAAAATAAGTTCATTAATATCAGAATCACCTAAACTGACTTTATCAACATAGTAAATTGCTACTCTTTTTGGATCTAAATTTTCACCATCAATATCATCTTTTGAATTTTTAATTATAGCTTGTAAGGTTCTCAAAATGATTTCTGAATGAGTCTCTACAATTAAATCAATATTTGTTTCTAAAGTCCTCTTAACTAAATATTTAAAAAATCTTCCTATTAAGCTTGGATGTAAATGGTTTTCAAACTCTCTAATTGTTAAAACGCAAGGAGTTCTACGATTTTGAGCTCGATGTATTTCTATTTGCATTAAAAGCGAAATGATACTTCTAGTACCTTCACCAACCATGCTAAAATCAACATCATGAATTGTGAATTTATGTT
>Ga0163109_10004830_pt1 | contig 10195 bp, 9 predicted proteins | sample CRUFie1St13metaG_FD_108704 | JGI IMG/M metagenome (GOLD analysis project Ga0163109, IMG submission 108704) | Marine microbial communities from the Costa Rica Dome - CRUD Field 142mm St13 metaG | ecosystem: Environmental > Aquatic > Marine > Oceanic > Photic zone | place: Costa Rica: the Eastern... | reverse complement strand
ACAAAAAGGATTTGAAATAAATAAATTTAATAATATTTCAACAGCGAAATCTATTTCAAGCTTGAATAGATCAATTGTCTTTGATGATAAAAAAGTTGGGCCAGACATAAGCTTTTTAAATCCAATAGGTTTTAAATCTTTTAATGAGAATTTTATCGATATTTCAATACGTGGATGGAATAGAAGGCCTAAAAATTCTAAATTATTTCAATGGAATGGAGGTGATGCGGTTGGCCAAATTTTTTATCAATTCCATCATAAGGAGGACTCAAGTTTCGGATTAAGTTTAGGCGTAAGAAGTTTATATCAAGGAGGTTTGTCAGGCGGTGGTACTAATTTTGGCGAGGGTATTTCATCAGGATTTAGATGGGATTATAAATTAAGTAACTTATTGGGATTAGCAATTGGAGCAGAACAATTATTCCAATTTGATGATAGAACAGATACAGGCAGAGATATTTATGTATCAATTTCTAAAGCTTTTTTAAACACAAATAAAGAAAAAATTTTTCCATTTTTTGTTGCTTCTGGAGGTGTTGGGACAGGTTATTTCGCATTATGGCGTCAAACACAGTTTGCTTGCACCGATTTATTTGATGGAGCAGCTGTTGATATTAATAAATACCATAGACTTTGTTGGGGTCCTTTTGGAACACTTTCCTTACTTTTAAATGAAAAGATAGCTACTTTCATTGAATATAATAATTATTCTTTTATGGTAGGAGCTTCTTTAGTTCCAGTTCAAAGATTAAGGTTAACAGCTGGGGCAACATTAGCAGAATCTTTCGATGATTATAAATTAAAAAAATTAGATGAGATTAGGCTTTATGGTCGTTTTTCTTTTGCTTTTTAAAATTAAATTTCAAATAAAGTAAAAATTATTTCTATTTAACAAAGCATATTAAGTTTTAAGTGTTCTAAATTTTATTTGCGAATCTTAAAGTAAAGATTTTTATTTTAAAGAAGTAAGTTTTAGAGTATTATTGGATAATAATAAGCTACTTCGAGAAGCAGCTAGAGATGAAAAAATATTGATTTCATTAGAGAATCAATTAAGAATAATTCAATTAGAAGAGACAAAACTTGAAGATCCATGGGAGCTTATTATTCAACCTGTTTTACTAAATAGTCCTGTAGCTCCCTCTAAAAGATTATTTGGTCTTATTGGTTTATTTTCTAAGATTAGGAGTTGATGATGCAAAAGAAAGATAAATGCAATTAAAGAAGTTTTATTAGAAGATAATAAAAAGTCCTTAGAAATTAGATTGATAAATTCTTTTGAAGAATTAAAGGAATGTGGAAATAATAATTTGCTTATACTTGTTTCAGAAATAGGTTTTGTAACTTTTGAAGAAATAAATACTTTTAAAAAGTATCTTTTACCTCATAAATTAGATCTCAATGTAATATTTTTATTTGAATAATATAGTTAATAACTTTTATATTTTTAAACTCTTTCCTAAAAAGAGATCAATTTAATTTCTCTACAAATCGTATTTAAAAATAAAATATACATGCATATTAATGGCTTATAATTTAAAAGCATTGATAATTTTATCAAACAAATTAGAGGATTTTTTAGTAATCTTCTAATATAGGGCTTGAAAAATTTCAAAGTAAGGGGCCATAGCTCAGCTGGTAGAGCACCTGCATGGCATGCAGGGGGTCAGCGGTTCGAGTCCGCTTGGCTCCATTAGGTTTTCATGCTTCTGAAGATTTAAATTTCATTTTAAAGTAGTCTAATTTTTTCCTGAATCATACATTATCTACTTTAAATTTTTGAATATTAATACTTCTTCTTTGAAAGTCACTTTAGTAGTTAAAATTTTAATAATTAGTCAAATATTTTTAAAGGAATGTATATCTGGTATTTGAGTTTATATGAACCCTTACCATTGAATGGTAAAAATGTTAGAAAAATGAGAACCGGATGGATTTGTGATGCCTTACTAGAAGCTGAAAATCAAGTTGAGCTTTGGGTGCCTGGATTTGACCATTTAAGTCACAAAAATTTTCGAAATAAGTCAAGTTTTGAATCCATTGATAAATCTTTTTCAATTCAATATTTAAAAGGGCTCGATTATAAGAGTGATACCTCAATAAGACGTTTTTTTCACAATAGATTTTTAGCAAGTGAGTTTTTGAAAGTAGCAAAAGCAAGAACTAAACTACCAGATTTAATAATTACTCAAATTCCATCCTTAGAGTTAGCCTATGCAGCCACCAAATTTGCAAAAACAAAAAACATCCCAAGCATTGTTGATATACGAGACTTGTGGCCAGATATTTACAAAAGATTATTACCTGATTTTATGAAATGGACTTACAAAATTTTATTTTTTAAAGAAATTATAAAACTTAAAGCAATTTTGAATAATTGTAATGAAATCATAGCGATATCAACAAATTATTTAAATTGGGCGAAGAAATATTGTAAAAAAAATCTTAGTAATAAAAATGTTTTTTATATTGGTTACTGCAGTAAAGATATTTCAAAATCAAATGAAAAAAGATGGAATTCTTTTCTTTCAAAAAGATCTATAGATAAAGATAGAAAGTTTATTATCTTTTCAGGGACTTTTTGCAATAGTTATGATCTAAGCCCTATTGTTAAAGCTCTAAATATAATTAATGAAAAGAAAAAACAGTATCACTTTCTTTTGGCTGGAGAGGGTGATTTACCAGAAGACACTTTTAGAGATTTAAAAAATTGTGAGGATGTATCACTTTTAGGATGGTTAGATAAAACAGATTTAGCATTATGTCTTTCTCATTCCGATATTGGTCTGGCTCCATATGCTTCAGACGCAATGATGTCTCTACCAAATAAATTTTTTGAATATATGGCTTATAATCTACCAATTATTTCCTCATTAAGAAGTGAAATGGCTAATATTATTGAATCTAAAAAACTTGGTTTTAATTATTTATCTAATTCTCCAAGAAGTTTGTCGAATGCAATTTCAAAATTGTATTCACCTGAAAGCGATATTAAAGCCATAAAAGAATCTATAAAAAGGGAATATAGTAATAATTTTGATGGAATAAAAATATATAAAGATTTAACTAATTTTGTGCAATCAATATATTTAGAAAATACCCAAAAATATTGACTTTTTCTTACTAGGGATTTAAGGGAATAAGTTCTTTCAAGTATTTATAAAGTTCATCATCAAAATTAATATCAAGACACTTTAAGTTTTCCTTGATATTTTTACTCGATATTGATCCAAACAAAATAGCATCAACTCCTTCAGTTTCTAGAAGCCATCTTAATGATACTTGGGGAATAGTTGCATCATAATCTTTTATCAAGTTTTTGATTAATTTTATTTTGTCAAGACATTCTAAAAATTTATTTTTTTCAAATAAAGGATATTTGTTTCGATGATCTTCATCATCAAATTTAGTTGAAACATTAAATTTGTCTGTTAAAAGTCCATCAGCTAAAGTACTAAATAATATTAATGATGCTTTTAATTTACTAGCATAAGGCTTGTGCTTATATATTTCATTAGTTTCGAGTAAATTTCCTTTTAATTGAATTGCTCCTATATCTTTTTTTTGCAGTTTATTTAACTCATCAATATTTAAATTTGACACGCCGATTGAATGGATTTTTCCTTCTTTTTTTAAAGTAACTAATGCATCTATTGATTCTTCTATTGGTGTTATGCCATCAGTCCAATGAAGATAATAAATATCAATATAGTCAATAGCTAATCTTTTTAAACTTTCTTCAACTGCATTTTTAAGGTATTTAGAGGTACTATTCTTATACGTTTTGCCATTAGGGGTCCATGCCACCCCACCTTATGTGCATATTGTTAAAACTTCTCTAGAAATTTTAGATTCTCTGATAGCCTTACCAAGTATTTTCTCAGCATTACCCAAGCCATAACAATCTGCTGTATCAAATAAAAGTATATTATTATCAATGCATGTTAAAAGAGCTTTCATTGCCTCTATATCATCTCTTTTACCCCATCCATGCCCACCACAAGGGGCTCCTCCAATTCCTAAACGAGTTGTTTTTTTATTTGTTTTCTGATTGATAAATTCTGTCTTCATTTTCTCCCTTTGAATATATAAATAATAGTTTTTAGGATTAATAAAAAGTCGTTAATGAATGAAATTTCTTTAATATATTGCAGTTGTAATTTTTTCTTTTGAGGCTGAATTTTTTGAGAATAAAACTCTTCTGCAGTTATTGTCTTTTTAGAGTCAAATCTGTTTTCTAAATTAATTAACTGAAGAGTAGCAAAATCTGTTAAACCGGGCTTGACACTAAAAATCTTGTTTTCGTGGGAAGTAAAGTTTTTTACATAGTAAGGTATTTCTGGTCTAGGTCCTACAAAACTCATCTCTCCTTTCAGAATATTCATTAATTGAGGTAATTCATCTATCTTAAATCTTCTAAGAGTCCGTCCTAGCCTTGTTATTCTTGGATCATTCGTACCTAAGGTCTCTTTACTGTGAAAATTTAAACGACTTGACATTGTTCTGAACTTATATAAGAAAAATAGCTTTTTATTAAGACCAACTCTTTGATGAAAGAAAATTGGAGTCTCTTTGTCTATGAGGATGATAGCTATCGATATGACTAAAAAAATTGGAGAAAATATGAGAATACTAATAAAAGAAAAAATAATATCAAATAATCTTTTGTACAGTTTATACATCTAAGATGTAGTTTTATTCTGGGTAAACATATAAGACTGTATCAGCTACGGTTCTGCTGTGCCTTCTTAAATAAAATTTCGTTTTTTCACCGTAAATATTTGATAGATATAAGGGAATCTTCCAAATATCAGTTGATAAATGGTAAACCGATACTGCTAAATGCGGTCTATATTCTTTCAATATATTTTCAGCACCTCTTAAGGCAGATTGTTCTGCACCTTCAATATCGAATTTAATTAGATTAGGTTTGCTATGTCGTATTACTTCGTCTAATGCTACGCATTGAATAGTTATATCTCCATCACTGCTTAAGGCACTTCCTGTATCTCCCCCAGAGGCGAATTTTAAGACTTTACTACTATTAAAAACACCACATGGCCAGGCGTAACTATTATCTATATCTTTAAGAGTATCTACAAGCATTTCAAAGTTTTTAGGATCTGGCTCAAAACAAAAACAGCTATTAATTTTATATTTATTATTTAATGCACTTTGTACAGTATCTCCAGAGTAAGCCCCGCAATCAACAAATCTGAGATTTTTAGGCCACTCAGGTAAGTCTGGTGGGAAATAAGGATTAGGGGTTATTTCTGGGAAATCATAATCTTTATCTTGGCAACAAAAATTGACAAAAGAATCAAAAAGTATTTTGCTATGATTGTCGAAAAAAAGTGATCTTGTTTTTGCCAATTCGGATTTGTTTTTTTCAAATACGGATGGATCTAACATAGAAAGTCTTTTCCCTGTAATTTGATGTTCCTCTTTAACGAAATCCTCAAAACTTTTGAAATCTAACCAATTGAATTTTTCTAAATATTTTTTTATTTTTAAAATATCCACATTAGGATTCATAACTGTAAAAATAACTTTTGAATTCCTTTTCTCTTCATTACTTATTTCTGATGAATCTGGTTCATAAACTGGTATTTTATTTATCGAAACTATCGATTTTGCATTGTCATCTAAAAAACCACTTATTTTGATGTTTTCCCTTTTAAATCCTTGAATTGCCCAGGATGCTGCTCCTCCTGCTCCAAATAGATAGATTGATTCTGGCACAATATATTAAAATCTTTTTTGCAATTATAAACTAAATTAATTGTAAAACTATGGTTTGTATGTATATTACTAAATATTTTTTTGATTCTTAATACTATAAACATGATCAATATAGGTCAAAGAATCTTCTCTGAAAAAAAGGTACGTTAACTTTTTATGAATAAATTTGTGAAAATTACCTAAGATCCAGAATATTTTTGCAAATTTGAATGATATTTTCCATATTTTATCTTCACTAAAAAGATGAATGTTTGATCCAAAGCTAATCAGATTTTTTGGATTATATCCTGCCATCTTAAATGCTTGACTTAAACTTTTTTTGCTGTGAAAACTTACATGCTGACCATTCTCAAAAGCATAATACCACCAACTCTTGTCAGGAATGGCTTCATTAGGTCTTATTAAGGTTGAGAAAATAAAAGTGTCTTTTTTAAAAATATTATCTTTTAAAAATATAGGTAATGAAGGCACATGCTCAACAACTTCAAATGCAGTTTTTAAAAATGTTCTTCCTTGAGGATTTGAAAAAGGTTTTATTAGCTCCATGTTGGAATAAGCATCATTTCCATAAAAATCATATCCAGAATCTCTAAGCATCCTTGGAAGCATTCCAATACCAGTTCCTAAATCCATACCAGAGGGAATGACCTTAAATCTAGAAAATATAGAAAAAATTCTTAAAAGGATTATTAGCTTGCCCGCTATATTTACATTTCTTGCAACATATCCCGTGTCTCCAAAAAAATTCTCTTCATATGCAATATCAAGCCAATTAATGTTATTAAGAAATAGAAAATCACAATTTTTACAATGACAAAGTTCGGTTTTGATCTTCTTCTTGGTAACTTTTATATTCCTAATTTTTAAAATTAAATCTGAATTACAATTAGGGCATCCCAATGGCTTTAATTTAATGAAAGACAATAATATTATAAAAAAATTTATGAGCCATATAAAATATAAATAATAAAAATTTATTGTAAAAAATTTTTCTTAATAATTCCTATTATTTATTAAATTTAGAGAGATATAAGGAGATTTATTAAATATTACTGACGTATAATATAAAAACTCTCTTAAAGTAACTTATGTCCATTTTAGTTACTGGCGCAGCTGGTTTTATAGGATTTCACCTTTGTAAGAATTTGTTAGAAAATGGATATGAAGTTGTTGGCCTAGATAATTTAAATAATTATTATGATGTCTCATTAAAATTAGCAAGGTTAAAAGAGCTTGAAAGAATTTCCATTAAGGAAAAAATTAAATTTAGCTTTTATAAGATTGATATTTCTGATCAAGAAGGTATTGTAAATATTTTTAAAACATATCACTTTAAAAAAGTTGTAAATTTAGCTGCTCAAGCGGGTGTTAGATATTCTATAGAAAACCCATCAGCTTATATAAATTCAAACATAGTGGGCTTTAATAATATTATTGAAGCTTGTAGAAACTTTAATATTGAACACTTTGTATACGCAAGTAGCAGCTCTGTTTATGGAGGTAATAAATTGTTACCTTTTGGTGAGGGACATAGCGTTGACCATCCAGTTAGTCTATATGCAGCAACAAAAAGATCCAATGAACTTGTTGCCCATACTTATAGTCACTTATATAATTTACCCTCAACTGGTTTAAGATTTTTCACTGTATATGGAGAATGGGGAAGACCTGATATGGCATTGTTTAAGTTCACCAAGAATATAATTGAAGACAAGCCAATTGAAATATTTAATGGGGGAGATCATGTAAGAGACTTTACTTATGTAGATGATATTGTTAATGCAATAATGCACATAATATTTAAGATACCTAGATCAAATGAAGAATTTGATTTCAAGAATCCTGATCCTGGAACAAGTTGGGCACCTTTTAAAATTCTAAATATAGGGAATTCTAAACCTATTAAACTTATGGAATACATCAACGCAATTGAAAGACATATAGGTAAAAAGTCAAAAAAGATTATGCTACCAATGCAACCAGGAGATGTTAAGGAAACTGCCTCTGATACAAGTAGATTGGAAAGATATATTAACTATAAACCTACTACTTCTATTGATGAAGGTATTAAAAATTTCGTAGAGTGGTATTTAAAGCATTATTCTCATGAATTATCATGCGAGAACAATAAAATCAATTGAAAGTGAAATTACCAAATCATCAAAATTGCACCATTGGATTAATAGGCCTTGGATATGTGGGACTACCCTTAGCAATAAACTTTAGTAAAAAACAGATTTGTTTAAGGACGGGAGAGTCTCTATATAGAAAAGTTATAGCCTTTGATATTAACAAAAAGAGGATAAATGAATTAAAAGAAAAAATTGATAGAACTGGTGAAGTCTCTAAATCTGAATTTGATTCAAATAAAGATATTTTGTTTACGAATGATAAAAATTATTTACAAAAATGCGATGTTTTCATAATCACTGTTCCAACTCCTGTAGATAAATCTAATAACCCAGATTTTAAAGCTTTGATTTCTGCTAGTTCATTGGTAGGTTCAATTATCAAAGAAAGATTAAAAAACAGAGATTCTGATGAAAGCTATACAGCGCCTATTATTATTTATGAAAGTACAGTTTATCCTGGAGCCACGGAAGATATTTGTGTTAAAGAATTGGAACAAGAATCTGGTATGAAATATAATTCTGAAAATATATTTGAGACTTTCTTTTGTGGTTACAGTCCAGAGAGAATAAATCCTGGAGATAAAAACCATACCTTATTAAACATAACCAAAGTAACAAGTGGAAGTACAGATTTTGCGACTGCTTGGATAGATCAACTTTATGGATCGATAATAAAGGCAGGAACTCATATTGCTACTAGTATTAAAGTTGCAGAAGCTGCAAAGGTAATAGAAAATACTCAAAGAGATATAAACATTGCTCTTATTAATGAGTTAGCTCATATTTTTAGAGAAATGAATATTGATACGAATGAAGTTTTAGATGCAGCATGTACAAAGTGGAATTTTCTTCCTTTTAAACCAGGATTAGTTGGTGGTCATTGCATAGGTGTTGATCCTTACTACTTAACTTATAAAGCTGAACTATTGGGTTTAAATCCTCAAATGCTACTAGCAGGTAGAAGAATTAATGATTCAATGGCTTCTTGGGTGGCAGAACAAATTATGATCGAAATTATTAAAAACAAGTTAGATATTTATAATTTTAATCTTTTGATTTTGGGATTTACTTTTAAAGCTAATTGTCCAGATACACGAAATACTAAAGTTTTGGATTTAATAAAATCCTTTAAAGATTTTGGATTAAATGTACATGTTTATGATCCTGTAGCTAATAAAGAAGAGGTTTTTGAGAATTATAATATTGAAATTATTTCAGATGCTAAAGATTTAAATAAATATCATGCTTTAATTTGCAGTGTGGGCCATAAAGAATTCAAGAAAATAAGCAATCTGGGATGGATAAATCTTTTAGAAGAAAAAGGTATTATCTGCGACTTAGCAAATATAGTTCCTAAAGAAATTACAACTTTTCGGCTTTAATTTTAAATCCAACTATTTTAGTTACATAGGAAACATTAAAAAATATGATTAAAAATATTTTGAAAAATCAGTAAAAGCCTCATAATTATGATTTACAAAGATAAAAAAGATCAAATATTAAAAATATTAATATCATTATGGAAAGTATCTTCTCTGAATAGAAGGTGGGATTTTTTAGCCATAATTTTCTTGGGACTTTTGTGTGGATTGTTTGAAATGTTGACGCTTTCTGCACTTCTACCTCTTTTAGAACAATTTGCATCAGGAAATAGAGAAAATGTTAGTTATGGATTTTTACTAAAGTTTTTGAATAATTATCTTGGAATTTTCGACTTAAAACTCTTACTTTTAATTTTCTCTTTTTTAATTTTTTCTTCAGCAATAATTAGATTAATTACTATAAGTTATTCATATAATTTTGCAGCAAAATTAGGTAATGAATTAAGTCTTAAAGCTTATAAAAAAATTATTTATTTACCATATCTTGAACATAAAAATCTCAATACCAACTCAATAATAGTTTCTTTACTAAAACAAGTTGATGAAACTATCGGGAACATAAATTACGTAAATATTATTTCAACAAATATAATAATAACAATCTCAATTACTTCTTTTTTATTTTTAAGTAATTGGCAAATTACTTTATCAGTTGTAGTAACAATCTTTTTTTTATATCTTACTGTTGCATTTACCATTAGAAAGCGTCTTTTTAATAATAGTAAAAGTGTAGTTCGCTATCTTAATCAAGTAACTGAAGTAATAACTGAAAGTTTCGTTGGTATTAGGGAGACTAAAATTAATTTACTTGAGGAGAGATTTATTGATAAATTCTTTAATTTTGAAAAAAAATTAAGAAAAACTCAGGCCCAAAGCACTTTTTTATCTGTTTTCCCAAGATATGCCTTCGAAGCTTTTATTATTATCGTTCTTTTATTT
>Ga0163109_10004828_pt1 | contig 10198 bp, 5 predicted proteins | sample CRUFie1St13metaG_FD_108704 | JGI IMG/M metagenome (GOLD analysis project Ga0163109, IMG submission 108704) | Marine microbial communities from the Costa Rica Dome - CRUD Field 142mm St13 metaG | ecosystem: Environmental > Aquatic > Marine > Oceanic > Photic zone | place: Costa Rica: the Eastern... | reverse complement strand
TATTCCCTTCATTTACCCCAGAACACCCCCGCGAAATACATGATGAGCTCGCAACAGATCAATTTTTCTGCTGCACTGTCAATCAGGAAGAGGGGATGAACCGGGATGTGGGGGCTCAAGACAAACCAATGGAGGCTTCTATATTTTATACAAGTTGTGTTGTGTGGGCATAAAAGGCGGTCCGCCCAGGCCTAGGCGTCCAGCTTCGTGAAGATCCTGGGCGCGATGGCCATCGACATGAGCTCCTGGAAGAGCAGCTTGCACGCGTAAGGGATGTGGACCTGGGAGATGTCGGTGGTGTTCCCGCAGCCCCTGCACTCAAACCTGTTCTTGATCAGGTTTGCGACGGCAATGAGGCCGCACTTGTCGCACACGTGGACCCTGTAGGCGTCCGACTGGTCGAAGAGCCTCTCTTTCAGAAAGTGGGTGGACCCGTGCGCGATCATGCAGTCGCGCTCCATCTCGCCGAACCTCAGCCCACCCTCCCTGCTCCGTCCCTCCTGGGGCTGCCTCGTCAGCAGCTGCACCAGGCCCCTAGACCTCGAGTGGATCTTGTCGTCCACCATATGCTTCAGGCGCTGGTAGTACGTCGGTCCGAAGAAGATCATGGTGTCCAGCTTCCTGCCCGTGTGGCCGTTGTACATCACCTCGCTGCCCCTCATCTGGTAACCGCACTCGTGGAGCTTGGAGGAGATCTGCTCGACGGTGACGTCGGTGAACGGGGTGGCATCTCCCTCCTTTCCGATGCAGGCGCAGAACTTGCCCATGAGGCACTCGATGAGATGGCCGATGGTCATACGCGAGGGGATAGCGTGCGGGTTGACAATGATGTCCGGCGTGATTCCCTCGGCGGTGAAGGGCATGTCCTCCTGGGAGTAAGTCATCCCGACGGTTCCCTTCTGCCCGTGCCGACTGGCAAACTTGTCCCCAATCTGCGGCACGCGAATGGACCTCACCCTCATCTTGATGAACTTCCAGCCCTTGTCGTTGGTGGTGACCAGGACAGAGTCGATTAGCCCACTCTCGCTGCTCCTGAGGGCGGTGCTGCAGTCCTTGTTGGAGAACCTCGTGCCGTTCTCTAGAGGCAGGGGAACGGTCTTGCCGATGACGACGTCTTCGCCCGAGACTCTCGTTCCGGGCGCCACGAGCCCGTCCTCGTCGAGCTTATTGTAGTCCCCGTGCTTGAGGCCCAGCGTGGTCTCCGGCTGCGGCTTCTGGATCATCTCGTTCACCAGCGTGCCCTGCCTCTTCTCCTCGTCTCTGTAGGACCTGTAGAAGATGGACCTGAAGAAACCCCTGTCAATGGAGGACTGGCTCATGATCAGAGAGTCCTCCTGGTTGAAACCAGAGTAGCACGCGATGGCCACAATGGCGTTCTGCCCCGCAGGGAGCTCCCTGAAGTGAAGGTGCTCCATGGCCCTAGTGGTCACCAGAGGCTTCTGCGGGTAGTACAGGAGGTAGGCGAGGGTGTCCATGCGTTGCAAGAAGTTGGTGGCGTACATTCCCATGGCCTGCTTTCCCATGGCGCTCTGGTACGTATTCCTCGGACTCTGGTTATGATCCGGGAAGGGGATGATCGACGCGCAGATTCCCAATATCATCGAGGGGTGGATCTCGCAGTGCGTGTAGGTTTCCGAGTACGCCCCATGCTGGTTGTTCCTTGCCTCCTCGAGGTCCTTGATGCTCATGGCGATCATCGTGGTCTCCTCCTCCTCGCAGTCGATGTACTCGAGGAGCCCGTCCCTAATGAGGCACTCCCAAGAGTAGTTGGTGATGTCATTGTACTTCAGGGCCAAGATGGCGTCCTTGTTGATGTGCATGCGCTGGTCCTCCACGATGTACAGAGGTCTACAGCACCTCCCATAGTCGCCCACAAGCCTAACCTCCTTGAGCTGAATGTCGTAGATGATGCTGATCTCGTCCATGATCTCCCCCGACCTTCTCAGCTCCCTCATCGTCTCCACAAAGACGTTCGGGTCGTCGTGGACGCCCACCCACGCCCCATTCAGGAAGACCTTGGTGTAGTCCTTGATCACCGTGGGGGACACCTCCTCCAGGGTCTCCATGTTCCACTCGTTCAGGAAGAAGGAGAGCTGCTCCACCTCCTTCTCAGTCGCGCCCACCGAGACGTAAGTCATAAGCGCGAGGTTCTTCACCAGCCCGCAGGCCTGGCCCTCCGGTGTCTCGGCGGGGCAGATCATCCCCCAGTGGGAGTTGTGCAGCTGGCGCGGCTTGGCGAGCTTCCCTTCCCTGCCGATAGGAGAATTCATCCTCCTCAGGTGCGACAGCGTGGACGCAAAGGTGAGCCTGTTCAGCACCTGGGAGACCCCCGTCCTCATCCCTTGGGTGCCCTGGGCGCCCCAATTTCCCGTGGCCAGCGAGTACCGCATCCCATTCGTAATCGTTGCGGGCTTGAGCATGACAAGGACGTTGTAGTCCCTCCCGTCGTCAACCCTCTTCTGCACGTACTTTCTGAGCTCCCTGATCTGCTTCCGGAAGATCAGCCGGAACAGGCCCGACATGAGCGGGCCGGCAAGGTCGAGCCTCTTGTTCCCGTAGTGGTCTCGGTCATCCTCCTTCCTGCGGCCAAGCGCCACGAGCAGGAGCCTGTGCACCATGTAGCCCACAAAGTAGGCCTTCTTCGTACTGTGCTCCCTGCCCACGCCGATGTGGGGCAGGAGCTCCCTCTGCAGGATGTCCCTGGCGTACTTGATCCTGCCCTCGCGGGCCACTCCGATGGAGAGGTCACCCCTCTTCCCAATGTAGTCCAGGGCCACCTCTTCGTTCTCAATGGGGTTGCCCTCGTCGATCGAGGCCTTGAGTAAGTCGAGCATCTCGCTGTCCTCGAAGTCGTACACGATGTGCTCCAGGATCTCCTTGTCCGCAATGAAGCCCATGGCCTTGAAGACGACCATCAGCGGGATCTCCTTCCTGATGTAGGGCATCTGCACGTAGATCCTCTGCGCAGCGTTCTTGTTCTCGCCCTTGGAGGTCATCCTAACGTTCAGGGTGCTCGGCACCCTGCTCGTGTTTTCTATCACTGACCTGATCTCGCACGCGTGCGAGTACTTGCTCGGCTGCTTCTTCTCAAATACGTACACATGGTTGTTGGCCATCCTCTCCTGCGCGATCAGCACCTTCTCCGTGCCATTGATGATGAAGTAGCCACCCTGGTCGTACTCGCACTCTCCCAACAGCGTCAACTCGCTGGGCCTAAGGTCGTTCAGCCTACACACGTCGGACTTGAGCATAACGGGGATGTCACCAAGGTAGTGCCTGCTGTGGGTGTTCGTGGAGACAACCTCCCCGGTCTTGTTGTCAACCTTAGTGACCTCAATGTCGCAGAAGAGCTTGGTGGAGTAGGTCAGGTTTCTGAGCCTCGCCTCGCGAGGGAAGAGCGGCTGGGGATTGGACGCCGCAGAGGCCTCGCCCTCCCCCGTGGACTTCTCCGTCACAACGGGACTCGTTAGGTAAACCGTCTTGAAGTCGATTTTGTGAATAAGGTCGTCCACCTCCTCCTCGCCAGGCCTGTACTGGGCGATCGGCTTCACCTCGATCTTGCCGAGCTCCGTCACCGTACTCGTCAGGATCCTGCCGATGAACTTCTCGAAAGAGTCCAGTTGCTGCTTGACGAGGCCCGAGTTGTGAAAGTACGAGGATATGACGGTCCAGCACTCCTCCTGGCCGATCGGGACGCCCTTGAGCTGCTCGAGCTGCTGCCTGAGCTCCTCCGGGTAGGACTCCATGTTCTCGAACTTGGACTCCCTCAGAACGCCTCGCCGCGCGTCCTCCATCTTGGCGTCCCCCGCCTCGACCACGTCCGACTCCTTGACGAGATCTTTTACGGGATCGTCCACGTCCATCATGATGACCGGCGCAGAGGGGGGCTGTGGTCCCGCAACCGTGAAACCCGCCAGAGCCGGTTCACCGCCTCCTCGCGCGGGTACCCACCTCGCGCGAACGCTGTCTCCGACGCCCCCACACTCCCGCACCTCCCGCAGCCGCCGTTCGTTTGTTCCGGGTCTCTTTCTTCCGGGCTTCGAGGCGGGAACGAGCTCTCTCGAGAAGCGAAATTTCGCGCTCTTGAGATTGCTCGAGCAAGATTGCTCTTGAGATGGCGCAGCATGAATGAGGAGAGGATGCCCACACCGCTGGTCAGGTCACAATGTGTATTATTTCGCCTGCCCTGTATATTACAATGTCATTACAAGCCCAGGTCTATTTCCTCTGGGTTACCCTGGTCGTGAGCCGCGGCCTGTGAGTTCAGGTACACCTGCGCGGGAACCAAAGCCGGGGCGGCCCCGGGGCCTTCGGACCCGACGTCAACGCCAACGTCGATGTCGATGTCGATGGCCTCCGGGTTCTGGTCCTGAGCCATGACCGCTTGGTTGAGGTAGACTGCGGAGGGAACCAGATGAGCGGGGGGTCCCGGCTGCCACCCTCCGCCGCGGTGAGGCTGCTGGTTTCCCCGTTGCCGGTGCTGGTGCCCCCTCCCTCCACCAAATCCCATCCCTTCATTCCTGTCCAGCTGGTAGGGAAGGTCCAGCAACTCCAGGAGGGCTAGGGTCTGAGGGTTTCTGACGTGGTGGCCCACCTGGCGCGCGCCCATCTCGTACTCGGCCTGCGTGGGCGCCGTGCGGCAAAAGGAGTCTTTGATCGCCGCCCCCCCTGCCGCCTCCAGCCTGGAAGCCACCCATCTCACCTCCTCGGCGGTCGGGCCTGGGCAGGAGGCCGCATCCGTCGCGCAGGCCGCCGGCCTCCTTTCCATAGGCATTTCCCCGTGGAGCCTCTTCACTATTGCGAGCCACTCGGCATCGTGCTCAAGGACCTTGGGCCCGGCAGCCTCCGGAAAATCCAGGATCTGCAAGAAGTCCCTGTTCGGCAGGCACTTGTCCAGGGCCAGGAACTTGGTCTGGCCCTGGTCCGTTACCCTCCCAGAGGGCTGCCCGCCTTCTCGGCCCAGCCTTTCAAGGACCTCAGGGGTCATCCACCCGTCCGGCACATCCGAGGTACCCCCCCGCTGCCTCGCCGTCAAAGTGTCCTCCGCAATGCTGTTGCCGTGGTGGATGACCGCCGGGAACTTCACGTGAAAGTGGGCGCTGAACCAGTGCCCTGGCTTGATGCGGTTGCAGAGCCTTGCCGCCGCCGGGCTTCCCAGCTCGTCTCTGTCGACCTCCTGCCTAAAGTAGGGCTTGGAGCGGAGCAGACGGGCCCTGTTGCAGCACCCGCAGTTTGCGACGCCCCTGGGCCAGTCGTGCGAGAGAAAGACGTCCACGGACCTCTCCTTCAGGTGGAGCAGCTTCCTCACCTCGTATTCACGGACGTGGTACACCGTGCGAAGGCTCCCGCGGTCGTAGGGCGGGTGCTCGAAGTGGCCGAGGCGGTAGCTCTGGGAGTCGAAGATCCCAGACAGGCCCGCGATCCTGAGCCCGCCAAAGCGGACCACGCCGGAGCACCCAAGGTAGTATATGTTCGGCGCAACCCAGCCCCCGTAGTACAGCTCCCACAGGTAATTGGACGCCTCGTGGTTTCCCCCGATGAAGAGGGTGGGGTAGGGCGCGATTTTCTCTCCCGAGTAGTACCTGTGGAAGCCCTTGAGCTCCTTGTATTTGTCCGGCACCGCGATGCTGCTCAAGTCGCCCGCGTTCCTTATCGCTTGGAAGTCCCCACAGCTGATGACCAGGTCCACTCGAACGTTCTCGTGCTGCTCGAGGTGCGCGACCGAGGCGTAGATCTCGTCAAGGTCGCCATGGAGGCACCCTTGCACGGCGACCTTCATGAATTCACCAAACCCGCTCCCCTCTCCCGCGGCGCCGTCGTGGCGCTCAAACCCAACCCACTAGCTCTGTAGCGTGCCACCTCGGACGGCGGGGCCCAACATCGCCGGATGGCCAGTCTGCGAGAGAATGTACATTCTCTCGCAGACTTCACACATGTTTGGAGGGAGAGCACAGAGCGAAAGTGGATGAATTAATAAGTTACATAGCGCAGCGCTAGTTGCTGCTGGGCAGGACCTTGTAGGGGTTCAGGATGCCCTTTGGGTCGAAGGTCCTCTTCACCAGCTTCATCATCTCCACCGCGGAGTCTGACTTTGTGTACCCGATGCAGCTCGCCTTCATCTGCCCCAACCCATGCTCCGCACTCACGCTGCCGCCGAGCTCCGCCGTCCTCTCGTATACGAAGGGCTCGATCCGCGAGGAAAGCTCGTCTGAGTAGGCGTCCGCCACGCAGTTCAAGTGCAAGTTACCGTCCCCGAGGTGCCCGTACCCAACAGTGTAAGCCATGCCGCCGACCCTATCCCTAGTCTCCTCCACCAAATCGTACATCTGTGCCTGTGGCACGGAGAGGTCGTACTTGTACATCGCCCCGTGGGTGTTCAGCGCCTCGGGGACGCCCTCCCTCACGCGCCAGAACGCCCTGAATTGGGTGACGTCCTGCGCCACCGCCGTTGGTGATCGCGCCCGCCTCGAGAGAGGACTCCAAGAAGGACTGCAGCTTCTCGGCGTCGTGGGCTTCGTCGCTGCCGCTGGTCTCGATTAGGACGTAGAACCCGTCGCTCGAGCCCTCAAGTGGGTTCTTGACGTCCGCAAAGGTGCGCGTGGCAAGGTCCAGGGACTCCTTATCTAGAAACTCAAAAGCGGATAAGATCTCGCCCAAGTCGGCCTTGGCCCTCCGGAAGGTCTCCAGCACTCTCGGGAAGGAGTCGCACGACAAAAAGGTCGCGTTCTTGGCCTTGGGCCGCGGAGGGCAGTGGATGGCGGCGGCGGTGACCAGCCCCAGCGTCCCCTCCGCCCCGATGAAGAGCTGCTTCAGGTCGTACCCCGTGGTGTCCTTCCTCAGCGGCTTGAGGACATCCAGGATCTCGCCGCTGGCCAAGACGACCTCCAGACCGAGGACGGAGCCGTGGAGCGAGCCGTACCTTAGGTACCGAATGCCGCCGGCATTGGTCGAGATGTTGCCGCCGATGTGGCAGCTTCCCTTGGCGCCAAGGTCGAGGGGCATCATCAGGCCCTCCCTGGCCAGAGTCTCGTCCAGATGCTGCAGGATGCAGCCCGCCTGGCAAACCATGACGCCGGCCAGCGGATCGATCGACCTGATCTCGTCCATCCTGGCCATGCTCACCACGACCTCGTCGAACACGGGGACGCTTCCGCCGACCAGGCCAGTGTTCCCCCCCTGGGGAACCACCGCGAGGTTGCGCTCCGAGCAGTGCCGCATGATGCGGGAAACCTCCTCGGTCGTCTTGGGGCGCAGGGCGAGCCTGGACTTGCCCTCGTACTTGTTCATCCAATCGCGGTTGAAGGGCAAGAGGTCGTCCGCGTCCGTCACGACATGCTTCGGGTCCCCGAGGATGGAGGTGAAGGCCTCCAGGTCGCCCGCGGTGATCTCGCTGAAGTCGCCCCTCACGACCGGCCTGGCCGTCGTCGCGAGGCACCGCCTCGCGAGGCTCGCGACGGAGCCTCGGGCCGACATGAGCTGGCTGTGGCGGGAAGGGGAGAAAACTCCTGTCCCTTTTCAGGGCCTCCTGACGCAATCCGTCTTCCAATTTCAATCGCCTGGGGGGAACCAAGGCAGGTGCGGAACCAAGCTCTCGCATGGCGGATTGGTTGGGAGGGCAGTGTTCTGTCGTCAGGCGCGCCGCGGCGATCGTCAGATCGAGCTCGCGAGTCACCCGAGGTCGCAACACTTCACCTATAAAGCTCAACACCCGAGCGCGCCGTGCTCGACAGAGGAAAAACAGACGCATGGCTGCGACGAAGGGCTCCCAGGAGGGAAACCAGGAAGGCATTAGCACCCCCATGCGGTGCGCCATTCTTGGCGGTGGAACCTTCGCCCAAAACACGTACGTGCCCATCCTCGAGGGCGACCTCTGGAAGTTCTCGAAAATCGCCGTTGATGCGGTGTGGTCGAGGAGCGAGGAAACGGCCAAGACTCTGTCGTTGTCGATGTGGCACAACAAAGCAGAGGTCCACTTCGGAGACGCTGGCCTGGACGCCATCATCGGGTCCGACTCGATCGAGGCGGTCTTCATCGTGCTCCCGCCAAGGCCGGCGCTTGAGATCACGCTGAGGTGCCTGAGAGCGGGAAAGCACGTTCTCGGGGAGAAACCGGTGGGGACCAACGTCGAAGAGATCGAGGCCGCGATCAGGGAGCACGTTGGGATGGGGCAGTGGAGGCCGATCTGGGGCATCGCCGAGAACTACAGGTTTGAGGAGACCTACGAGGTAAGTCTCCTCCTCCTTGCTGTCGTTCTCACTTCTGACCTCGCTCTCCTTCTCGCAGGTGGTCAGCAAGTTGGTGTCGTCGCTGGGCGGCGTCATCACCCTCAGCTTGAACGCCTCGTGCGCCCTCAGCGACAGCTCGCCGTACTGGCACACGCCGTGGCGCCACAGCACCGTGGAGCTCCCCGCGGTCGACGGCATCGGGATCGGGTACCTCTTTGAGGGGCCGGTCCACTTCATGGCGGCCATTAGGAAGATTCTGGGGCAGGAGGCGTGCTTGGGTGCTCGGGTGACGGCATCCGCGACCCTCATGCAGCAGAATCGCGAGCTGAAGCAGCACGACACGATCTCTGGCTACTTGAGGTTCGACACGGACGCGGGTTCCTCATGCGCTTGCGCGGTGAACATCTGCTACGCTGCCTTCAAGCCCCGCGTGCAGTTTGTGATCACATGCCGCCGGGGGAACATCGTGATCGAGAGGGTGCCAGGTAAGTACGTGATTTCCGGCGACGGGGTCGAACCCCTGATACAAGAGATCCCCTTTAATGGAGTGGACCGGGAGATCTCGTACTTCATTGACGCTGTCCGGAAGCACAAGGGCAGGGAGGCCCCCGTGGAAGACCTGGAGGGAGAGTGCTCGGCGCGCGAGGCGCTTTTAGACGTCCAGCACCTGCTGGCCCTCTTCCGGTCGGCCTCCACCTCACAAGTGGTGACCTTGTAGTCCACATTACCGCCTCTCTATATCATCTAAAGATCGCCATTGCCATGGCCTGTTTCATCCATCCATCTTCAGCCTGAAGTGGAGGTTGGCATCACATCTTCATCATTAACACAAGTGGACGAGGCGGAGCGCACAGAGCAGCGGCAGGGGCTAGACAATACGAGTACGCGCACGCGCGAGTGCGTGTGCTTGGTGAGAACACTCTTCTTGCCGCGACCGACAGACGGAAACCAAGCCAGCGAGGCGGCGCTCGGACTAGATCGGACTAGATCGAGTAGATCGGACGCATAGACCACCACCACCACCACCACCACCAAATGAGCTGCGACTACAAGCTTTTCCAAGAGCTTCGGGGGCACGACGAGGACGTCAGGAGCCTCGCCCGGGTGGAGATCGAGGCTGATGGCTTCAGGGTCGCGTCCTCGTCCAGAGACAAGTCCGTGCGGGTTTGGCGGAGTGAGATCGGCGCTGCGAACGATTGTGAAGCCGTGGTCCTCGGCCACGAGGACTTTGTGACGAGCGTGACGTACTACGGTGGGGGGCCGAAGGACACGAAGCAGGGGTCGGGCGGGGACACTTCCTTCCTCGCGACGGGTTCAAGGGACAAGACGGCGAGAATATGGCGACTGCGGTACGAGGAGGCAGCTGCCAAGGACGGAGAGAGCACCTCGACGAGCCCCGGGCTCGAGTTCAGCCTCTGCGAGTGCGCCGCGGTCCTTAGGGGCCACAGGTACCAGGTCACGGCGGCGTTGGTGTTGGAGAGGTCGCAGCCCGAGGGGAGCGAGCCCAAGGGCTCCTTCCTGGTAGCCACAGCATCCCTGGACGGTGTGGTCAGAATTTGGAAGGTCGGCGCCGACGACGTGGAGAGGGAGCAGGACAAGCCGGTGCAGGTGATTTCGGATCACGAGGGCCCCGTGCTCTGCCTGTGCGAGCTGGAGGACGGGACCCTGGCCTCCGGGTCTGGGGACTCCTCCATCAGGCTGTGGAAGAGGGCCTCTGGCTCCGACAAGACCTTCCACTGCGTTGGGGTTCAGAAGGAGCACACAGACACGGTCAGGTCTCTAGCCTCCCTGCCCGGGGAGATCGGGTATCTCTCGGCGTCGCATGACACCACGGTGAGGAGCTGGGGGGCCAGCGGGGCGGCCAAGATCTTCATGGGGCACTCTGCCCTCGTCTACGACGTCAAGGCCACGAGGACTGCGGCAGGCACCGTGATCGCGGCGTCAGCGAGCGAGGACTGCACGTGCAGGGTCTG
>Ga0163109_10004827_pt1 | contig 10198 bp, 7 predicted proteins | sample CRUFie1St13metaG_FD_108704 | JGI IMG/M metagenome (GOLD analysis project Ga0163109, IMG submission 108704) | Marine microbial communities from the Costa Rica Dome - CRUD Field 142mm St13 metaG | ecosystem: Environmental > Aquatic > Marine > Oceanic > Photic zone | place: Costa Rica: the Eastern... | reverse complement strand
TTAAGGAATTTTGAGCCATTTCTAATCCAGATACTGCAACTCCTCCAGCATTTGAAGCTTTACCAGGCGCATAGAGTACTTTATTCTTAATGAATTGCTCAACGGCATCTGGAGTACAGGGCATATTTGCTCCCTCACCAACTGTATTACATCCGTTTTTTATAAGAGACATTGCATCTTCTTTACCTAATTCATTTTGAGTAGCACATGGTATTGCAATATCACATTTAATATTCCATGGAGATTTTTTTGAGTAAAATTCTGCTTTAGAATATTTCTTAATATACTCAGAGATTCTAACTCTTTTTTCATTTTTAAGCTCCATAATATATTTGAGTTTTTCAGAATCTATACCATCTTTATCATATATAAATCCAGAAGAATCAGAAAGAGTTAAAACCTTTGCCCCCATATCAATACATTTTTCTGTTGCATATTGTGCTACATTACCAGATCCAGATATAGTAACTTTTTTCCCTTTCATACTCTGCCCTTTGTTTTTTAACATCTCATCAATAAAATAAACAACACCATACCCAGTTGCTTCAGGTCTAATTAAGGAACCACCCCATGATATTCCTTTCCCTGTTAGAACACCTGAAAATTCATTTTTTAATCTTTTGTATTGACCAAAAAGATATCCAATCTCTCTCCCTCCAACCCCAATATCTCCAGCAGGTATATCCTTATTAGGACCTATATGTCTGAATAGTTCAGTCATAAAACTCTGACAGAACCTCATTACTTCAGTGTCAGATTTGCCTTTTGGATCAAAATCTGAACCTCCTTTACCACCTCCCATTGGAAGTGTTGTAAGAGCGTTTTTGAATACCTGTTCAAAAGCTAAAAACTTTAAAATGCTCAAGTTAACCGATGGGTGAAACCTTAAACCTCCTTTGTATGGTCCTATAGCAGAGTTCATCTCAATTCTATACCCCCTATTAACTTGAATTTCTTCATTATCATCTATCCATGCGACTCTGAAAGAAACTACTCTTTCAGGTTCAACCATTCTAAGTAAAATGTTTTGACCATAATAAATTTCTTTAGTAACTATATATGGGATAACAGTCTCTGCAACCTCAGTAACAGCCTGCATAAATTCAGGCTCATTTTGGTTTTTTTGACTTACTTGTGATAAAAATTGTTTTACTATTTTGTCCATTTCAATCACTTGCGTTTAACAAAGGTAGTACAAAAAAAGATAGAGCTCCAAAAAACAAAGTTATAATTGCTTGACATGACCAAGCTAACCAGCCATATGTTAATCCAAGCTCAGTATTAACTCCAAAATTACCTAAGAATAATGAAATTGCTAATGGGTAAACACCTAATCCGTGATTTGAAAGAGAAATGCTGTATACACCAACAACAAATGCTGGGAAAATTAAACTTGAATCTATAACAATTAGTTCAGGAACTGAAAATTTGATTACTGAAAAAGCAAGTATATAGCATGTCCAGATCAATAATGAGAATATAATAAATAAAATTATTCTTGATTTAAGCTTAGTTACTGACAATAGTCCTTCTAAAATGGTATTAAAAAACCTTCTTAGTCTTTTTATTTTTTGGATTAAAATAATTGAGACAATTACAAACGCTAGAATTACAAACAAAATAACTCCAATGTTCTCATCTATATATAGCAATAACTCATCATCAAATAGTGACTCAATTATTAATTCATATTGAAGAACCCAAATAGATATTAATATTATAAGGGATATACAAATATCAACAACTCTTTCTGCAGCAATAGTTCCTAATGTTTTACCTACAGGAATATTATTGTAGCTACTAAGAACAGAGGCTCTAACAAATTCGCCTGATCTAGCTATAGCCATATTAGATGTATAACACATAAACACACTTGCGATGCTGATAAGTTTATTTGACTTATAACCCAAGGATTTAGATAGTAGCTGCCACCTAAGTCCTCTTATCACATCGGCAGACGCTCCTAATAACATTGCTGCAAAAACAAACTCAATTTTTGCAGAACCTATATAGCCCAATATTAAAGCTCTTTCCTCAGGACTAGTCAATTTAAAAGTCAAATAAATAAAGAAAAATCCAACTATTATTGGAATTAATATTTTAAGTCTTTTTTTCAAATTATTTCAGTGCTAAATTGTCTATTATTCTTGTTTTGCCTATCCAGCATGCAATAAAAATTCTATCACCTTCATCTGTTAAACTAGTACTATACTTTGATAGATTATCAATCTCAAAATATTCAAGTTTGCAGTTTTTCAAACTGTTTAACTCATTTATGATTTTAGTTGGAACCTTGTCTATTTTTTTCTTTTTATATATCTCTTTTACCTTTATCATAAACTTATTAATTTTTCCTGCAATTAACCTATCTTCTTTAGTCATATGTTTGTTCCTTGAGCTCATTGCTAATCCATCAGCTTCTCTTATTGTATTGCATGATATAATGTTAACACTAATACTTAGTTTTTTGACCATTGTTTTAATAATACTTAGTTGTTGGAAATCTTTTTCCCCGAAATAGGCATTGTTTGGGTTGAATAAATTAAAAAGCTTTTCTACTATTGTAGCAACTCCATTAAAATGCCCAGGCCTATACTTTCCTTCTAAAACTTTGTCTAAATCATCATGATCATATTTTTTAGAATTAACCATTAAGTAAATATCTTCATCTTTGGGAGCATAAATGAATATATTTTTAAAATGTTTAAGTTTATCTAGGTCTTTTTCTAAGTTTCTAGGATATTTATTAAAGTCATTTTTATCATTGAATTGGGTTGGGTTTACATAGATAGTTATTATTGTTTGAGCATTGTCATTTATAGCTCTTTCTACAATTGAAATATGGCCCTCGTGAAGAGAACCCATAGTTGGTACAAGCCCTATTAATTTATCTGAGTCTAATGATTTTAAAAGCTCTTTATGGGATGAGAATACCCTCAATGATAAGAAATTAAATTAAAGATAGGGTTTTTATAGAGTTACTCTTATAATTTTCGTAATTTTGGCTTTCTATAGCCAATATTTAGATTTTGAAATTACTGAAAGACAAAAAGATATTAGTCATTTCATCGGAGGTAGTCCCTTACCTTCCTCAAACTGAAAAAGCAGTTAACTCATTTAAAATTTCCAAACAAATTAACGATAGCGGTGGTATGACAAGAATTTTTATGCCAAAATATGGTATAATTAATGAGAGAAGACACCAGCTTCACGAAGTAATTAGATTATCGGGAATGAATATGATAATAAATGATCTTTACATGCCTCTAATCATTAAGGTTGCTTCAATTCCCAAAGAAAGAATGCAGGTCTACTTTATTGATAATGAAGAGTATTTTAAAAGAAGTGATTTGCTATTAGATAAAAATGAAAAATTATTAAAAGATAATGATGAAAGAATGATATTCTTTACAAAAGGTGTTATTGAAACTGTAAAAAAACTTAATTGGTCTCCAGACATAATTCATCTAAATGGCTGGTTTACATCTCTTTTCCCCTTATACATGAAAACAATATATGCTGATGATCCTGTTTTCCTTAATAGTAAAATTATTTCATCAATTTATTCAAGGCCGTTTGAAGGATGTTTATCTAAAGCGCTTATTAAAAAAATCAAATTTGATGGGGTTGAAGAGAATATTGAAATACTCTCAGATCCAGATTATTTTAATTTAACGGATATTATGATAAAATTTTCAGATTCTGTGATTTTATCATCACCTAAAACTGATAAGAAAATAATTGATCTTATAAATAAAAATTCAAAAGACTGTCTTAAGTATTCTGATTCCCAAGATGATGATAAACTTATGAGTTTTCTTAACGAATCATAAATGATTAATATTAAACTTAAGAACATATTCTGCTTTCTAGTCCTTCTTATACTAGGCTCATGTAATAAGGAATATTTTACAACTGGAATTGAGCTATATGATTCTCAATTTTTAAATCTTGAATCAATTTCTTTTCCTATTTATTCATATCAAAAAAAACTAGAGAGAGTTCAATCAAACAACCTTTCAAATGTTCACCTTGGTCAATATTCGGATGAATCTTTTGGCTTAATAAGATCAAGTTTTGTTTCTCAGCTTGATGTAACTAATCTTGATATTTTTGGTGATTTCTCTCAAGCAACAGAAGATGAAGGAAGTGATACAGATATTAGGGTAATTGATGAAGAAGAAGAACTAACCAATGTTTATCTTGATATACCTTTTTTTAATAATTCAAATGATAAAGACTCAGACGGAGTTATAGACTTATTTGATGTTGATCCTAATAACAGTTCAAGTGACTCAGATGGAGATGGGATTTCAGATATTGATGAGTTGAGAGCTGAATTAAATCCTTTGAGTTCAGATTCTGATGGAGATGGTATCTTAGATGCAGATGATGCTGAAAACGAAGGCTATGATTCTAGTAAGAGAGTTTATGAGATAGATTCTGTTTATGGTAATCGAGATGCAACTTTCAATTTAAAAGTTCATGAGTTAAAATATTACCTTAGCTCCCTTGATCCTAGTAATAATTTTGAATCTGAATCAGAGTATTATTCAGATTTTGATTTTTATGAGAATGGACATGCAGGTAGACTTTTATTTGATCAAACTATTAATTTAGACTTTAACGAAGTTCCTGTTTTATATTTTGATGACGATCCCGAAACAACTAGTAATGAACTGGAGGAAATAAACTACTATGAGACTCCAAGGATAAGAGTGCCATTAGACATAAATTTCTTTCAGTCAAAAATAATTGATCTTGAAGGGAAAGACCCTTTGATTAATAAAGCAAACTTTAATAATCACTTGAGAGGATTGATTGTTCAGGCTGAAAATTTTTCAGATGATTTATATATGATATTAGATATTTCAAATGCTGGGATTGTGTTACAGTATACATATAACTTTTATAATACAAATGGTACAACTGACCAGTCAGATGATATAGTAGAGAGAAAAACCAAGTCAAATTCAATTCCACTAGGAGGTATACATGTCAATCAATATAATAATTCAACAAGTAATATTGATATAGATGAAGGTTTAACAGATAAAATACTCTTAAACGGTTCTAATTATATTTCAAAATTAAAATTATTCTCTAAAAACAATTATGATATAACGAATGAATTAAAAGCTTTCAAAGAAAAAGATGTATTAATTAATGAAGCTAATATTATTCTGTATATAGATAAAACGTTAGGCTCGTCAAATAAAGAGACCTTACCCAAGAGGTTGTATCTTTATTCTTATACTAATGGAGATCCAATAGAAGATTATAACAAAGATTTTAGTGAGTCTTTCAATGAGTATGTTGTCAATGAAAATAAATATGTTTTTGGTGGACTGCTTCAATATGATTCTGATAATAAACCTCTAAGTTACAAGTTCAACATAACAAACCATATTGCAAATATCATTAGATATGACTCTCTTAACATAGACTTGGGCTTAACTGTAACCTCTGATGTTAATGATATTAATTTAAAAAATGCTTTTTTAAGTGATGAACAAAAAATAAAACTTCCTGCCCATTCGCTTACATACCCATTCCCAGTAATTCTTAATGGTTCAAATACAGGAAATCTAGAAACTGAAAATGGTCTAAAACTTGAAATTCTTTATAGTAAATATTAGAAAATACTATCAAAATATGTTTTTGTATATTAATTTCTTATAACAATTGATTATTTCCTCAAACATATTACTCAAAACAAATTTAAATTTTAGATAATATAATGAAATATTATAATAAAAATATATTAATAGGATTATCTTATAATCTTGCTCTAAGTTTACTTATTAATTTAGGAATAACCTCAAATGCATCACCAACTATACCATAATCTGCTGCTTTGAAGAATGGTGCGTCTGGATCATTATTGATGACTACTTTAATTTTAGATGAATTTATACCAGCTAAATGTTGAATTGCTCCTGAAATACCAATAGCAATATATAAATTAGAAGATACAGGTTTACCTGTCTGACCAACATGTTCACTATGCGGTCTCCATCCCATATCTGACACTGGTTTTGAACATGCTGTAGCTGCACCAAGAACCTCAGCTAATTCTTCTATCATATGCCAATTTTCAGGTCCTTTTAAACCTCTACCTGCTGACACTACTATATCTGCATCAGCTATAGTAACTTTCCCACTTTGTTTCTCAATATTTGAAACTTTAAATGATGTTTCAATTTCTTTGATATTTATTGTTTCTAAAGTTCCATCTCCATTATTTTCTTTTAATCCAAATGAATTTGAAGAAATGCTAATAATCTTTAGATCACCAATAATTTCTGTAGAAGAGAATGCTTTATTTGTGAAACAACTTCTTCTAACTATAAATGGATTTATGCTTTCCGGAAGTTGAACAACATTTGAAACATATGCAGAATCAGTAATCCCAGCAAGATAACCACCAAGATATTTTGCATCTGCTGATGAAGAAAGTATCACTAATGAAACATCTTCCTTTTCTATAATTTGAGACAAAGCATGAGAGTGTTTCTTTGAATTAAATTCCTTGAGGTTAGCATTATCAATATTAATTATTTTATCTGCTCCATATTTAACTAATAATTTAGAATCAGAACAATTAAAACTTACACATATTAGATTTGTTTCTAGCTTTTCTGATAGAGCTTTTCCATATGATGCAGTCTCAAATGATGATTTTTTTAATTTACCGTTTTCGGATTCTGAGTATACTAATACTGACATATTTCTATATTACTTTTGCTTCGTTTTCTAGCAAATCAATTAACTTATCAAGTTCATCAGATTTTACCAACTTAACTTCACCTTTTTCTTCAGGTTTAAAGAACTTATTATCAATAGCTTTACTATTTATGTTTTGTGCTTTACTTACTTCTAAAGGTTTTTGACGAGCCATCATTATTCCTCTCATATTAGGAATTATTAAATCACTTTCCTCTACAAGTCCTTTTTGAGCACCAATAACAAGAGGAAGATCACATTCACTAAATTCTGTTCCGCCAGATATCTCCCTTGCACATGTTGCTTTTCCAGAATCAATTTCAAGACTTATACAATTGGTTATATAATTATAATCTAAGTATCCAGCTATTAGACCAGGCACAAGACCACCATTATAATCAATTGATTCACGGCCACATATTATTATATCGTATTTAATATTTTCACAATGAAGGACTATTTCTTTTGCAACAGAAAACGCATCTTTCGCTTCACAATCAATTCTTACTGCTTTATCAGCTCCAATTGCTAGACATTTTCTTAAGATAGCTTCAGCAGATGAGTCTCCTACAGTTAGAACAGTAACTGATGCGTTATTCGAATTTTTCATCCAAACAGCTTTTGTCAAACCAAACTCATCATTTGGATTAATTATAAATTGAACTCCATTTTTATCAAATTTAGAGTCACTATCAATAAAATTAATTTTTGAAGTAGTATCTGGAACATTACTAACACAAACCAATATATTCATATCTCATTTAATATTTAAAATAATTCCTCAATCCCTCTGTGAACTCCCCGTTATCAATTCTCTTTAACTTTATTATGCCTTGATTGTTATTTATGTTTGAAGATATTTTTCTTCTGTGCAATTTTTCATAAATGTCAATGCTAATCTTCTTTCTAGAATCAAGATTTTGAAATAGTTTGATTTTTTTTATTTGATTAATCCACTTATTTTGGATAGTACCTTCAAAAATCTTTGCCTTTGACCCACTACCATAACTAATAAATCCAATTTTCTTATTATTTAGATCTTTACCATCAGAGATGGCTTCATTTAATGAACTTATAAATGACATAAATATTGATGCTGTATACATATTACCAATCTCAGAGGATGCTTTTTCCCCTGGGGCAATCTTTTGCTCAACAAAATTTTTATAAACATTGGATTTCGAGACTTTTTTTATCCAATCTTTATCTAAATTGGAGACTGGTTTACCAACTTCTGAGTATATAAGTTCAGAATCTCCGTTTATTTCCATCCACTCGATCCATTTATCAGTAATCATTCTTCTGCCATGGTAAGCATAAGGAAGATGAAAAATTACACTCTCCCATTCTTTCAAAATATTTCTTTTATTTTGACTATTAAAATCTTCAATTGCTTCATAAACCCTTGCCTTATAACTTTCATTTGAAAACTGACCCTCAAAAACAGGCTCTTCTTTATAAACTTCAATGATATCATTTGAATCAGACCAGAATTTTGATTGAGATTTCTCAAGTAATTCATCAGCTTCATCTTGAGAAATATCTTTATTAAGTATTTTTGCTGCCTCAATTAAAATATTTGACTTTTTGTATTGCCTTCTAGGTTTAAAAAAATCACCTATACCTTTGGTTGAGACTCCCCATGAACCATTAAACGATATAATGGATGGATCTTCACAGATAAGCATAGAAACAGATCCTGCACCTTGAGTATATTCTCCAGTTGAATTAAGTTCATATTTAGCAATATCTGATGCTATAACAACTGCTTTTCTGTTATCCCCATTTCTTACCCAATCACAGCAGTTTTGAAGAGCATCTACAGCTCCTGCACATGCAAATGTTAAATCTACAATATCACAGTTTTTAAAACATCTATCCCCATATTTATCTGCAAAAACTTCTTCAAGTATTTCTACAACATAAGATGATGTTGGTTTCGAAGAGTCAATACCACTCTCTGTTCCTAAATATACTCTACCTATCTCTATGGGATTTATATTATTTTCCGATATGAGTTTGAAAAGTGAGTTTGCAGCAATTGATGCAGCATCTTCATCAAAATCTGGAGTTGCCATTTTTTTTAATCCCAGTCCATAAACAAGTTTTTCACTTGGGATATTTCTTTTTTGAGCCAATTCCTCAATATCTACATAAAGAGATGGAACATAATATGATAACGAGTCAATACCTACCTTTTTCATTAAAGATGCTATGCCTCAAATATAGTTACATAAAAGTTTATCCAAAAAAAAAGAGCAACCAAAGTTGCTCTTTTTATGATAAAATTGTGATTAATTAAAAGTTCACAGTTAACTTACCTAGAACTCTTCTTCCAATTTCTGGTAAATTAGGGAAAGTTCTATACTTATTATCAGTTATATTAGTACCTGAAACATCGAATCTTAAGTTTGGACTAAATCTATAACCAATACTCATATCAACTAAGTTTTTAGTTTCAACCATTCCATTCCAAAATCCTTGTACAGATCTGAACTTATCATCATGTTGGAATGAAATTGCAAAGTTCCAACCTAGAATAGGTGTATAATCTACTCCTAATCTATATTTCCATGCAGGTGCATTTAAATAAGAAGTTGACAATAGATCATCATCATTATCCTCTCCAGGAATCCATTCGTTCTGACTTAACCAAGAAGCATTTGCCCATAGTCTTAAATCACTGTTCGCAAAATAATCCATTGAAAAGTCTCCACCAAAGTGTGATCTTTTTGCATCGCCATTAGTTATATATCCTGCAGGTATGTGAGTTACTCCATCACCCTGAGGCATTAGACTTGACTCAACTGCACCAATTGCTGGGAAAAGAGCACCAGCAGCAGCAACATATCCTTGACCACCTGCTTGGAATGCACCATTAATTCCACCTAGTGTTTGTGCAACTCCTCCTGCAATAGCTGTTTCAAGTGCAGGCACACCAGCAGCAGCAAGAGCACCTGAGGCAACAACACTAAATGGTAATCCAAATTGCGCAGCAACACCTTGATAAGTTTGAGTAGTTACAGCAGTAATTGCTTGTGTTACATATGCAGTTGCATCAGCAGCTACAGCTGCTCCAAGATCAGCAGGAATGTTAGCCCCTACTAATCCATATGTATCTCCAACTGCATTAAAGTTTGTGAATCCTGTATTAACATATGAATATAAATCAGCACTTACTTTTAATTTATCACCAATTACACTAGTAAATCCAATCTCAAAGTTCTCAACTGAGCTAAATCTAGCTTTACTTGTAGCTCTATTACCTGTAGTTCTTGATGGTTCAAACAAATCATAAGCCTGAAGAGTACCTGATCCTCCAGTTGGTCCAGCATATTGTGCTATCCATGGGCTAAGTAGTGGCTGAAGTGAAGGAGCCTGAGCAAATAAACCTGCCCATGAAGCTGAGCCAACAGCACCATAGGGAATAGCCAAAGGAAGCCCTTGAGAAGCAGCACTAATTGGAATATCA
>Ga0163109_10004825_pt1 | contig 10200 bp, 10 predicted proteins | sample CRUFie1St13metaG_FD_108704 | JGI IMG/M metagenome (GOLD analysis project Ga0163109, IMG submission 108704) | Marine microbial communities from the Costa Rica Dome - CRUD Field 142mm St13 metaG | ecosystem: Environmental > Aquatic > Marine > Oceanic > Photic zone | place: Costa Rica: the Eastern... | reverse complement strand
TCTTTTGAGGAAATGTGCAAGTTGAATGAAAAGCCTGCTCCTTGGTCGGATTTGACGAATCCCCACCGCTTGAAATTGGCCAAGACCATTTCTGCTTTGGCACATTTGAAACAGGATCAGCCCGTGTTTGGAACCTATGATTTCGATGTGGATGGAAGTGGCAAGGGCAAGCGCATTCAGTTGTACAGCCCAGAGCAAAACATGGTGCTCATCGGCAATTTTGACGTGGTGCCCATCAACATGGTGCCTGGTTTTCCGTACACAGGAACCTGGTACGACTATTTCTCAGGAGGTCCTATCGAAGTCAACGACCTCGGCAATGCATTTTATTTGGAGCCCGGAGAGTGGAGGCTGTATCTGGATACCCCTCTACCAATGCCTGACACGGACGGGAGTCAGCCTCTCGTGTTGAATCAAGGATGCACGGATGCAGAGGCCTACAATTACGATGCCTCCGCTGAGGGCGACGACGGTTCATGTGAGTACGAAACGCTGATTCAGGTTGACATGACAGGGTTTCCAATCGACAATGCAGGTGTCCATGTGGCCGGCTCTTTTCAAGGATGGAGTCCGTCCGACACGCCCATGGAATTGGGGGCAGACAGCATGTATCAAGTGACTGTGGTGGCACAGGTTGGCACGCAAGTGGAATACAAATTTGTCAACGGCAACGAATGGGGACAAGATGAAGGTGTGCCAGAAGCCTGCGGTGTGCCCAATGGACTCGGCGGATTCAACAGGGCTTTTGTTGTGCCTTCAGAAAACACCACGTTGGACGTGCATTGCTTTGCGTCTTGCGTCCCTTGTGCGGCACCGCCATCGGATGACTGCACAGGAGATGAGTGTTGCGGCGAAGGAACCGTGTGGAACGCGGAGTCTGGCACCTGCGTTGTGGATGGTTCCTTGGCGTCAGACTGTCCTGAAGATCTGGATCAAGACGGGTCAGTCGGTGTCTCGGACATTTTGCAGATGCTCGGAACATTTGGGCTTGTTTGCGATTGACAAGCCTGTCACTTTCAAGGGCAGGCAGACCCAAACAGGGTCAAGAAGAGCAAGAGGTCTGAGGTGGCACAAACGCCATCCCCATCGAGATCGGTCTCTGTGGCATATCCGCCGTACGTGCTGAGCAAAATGAGCAGGTCCCCTGAGGCCCGGGCGAAGTCGTAGTTGAAATCGGCTTGGCATCCGTTGGGTTGAAGGAGTTCGTGCCTTGTGTCGACGTCCAAATCGACGTAGGTGGTTTCGTCGCCATTGGGCCAGCGCACCACCAGTGAGTCCACTGCTGTGCTTTCTCCCATTCCCCAGTGCAGATCGAGCGTACTGGCTCCACTGTATCCTTGCCCAATGTTCACTTCGTCCATGCGCGCTTTGCCGTCATAGTAAAGCGTGGCCCTCGCGCCCACAGCATCCCGGTTGTCGAGCGTTCCGCGAAGTTTCACCATGAGCCAGTGACCGTCGGAGGCATCGTTGCGCAAAAGGCCGATGCCTGGTTGCGTTCCTCCCATGGGGGTGGCCACAACAAGGTCCAAATCCCCGTCTCTGTCCAGGTCACCCATGGCTAGTCCATAGTTGGAGTATTTCCTTTCCAAGGTGTCGTCACCTTCGCTGACCGGGGAGAAGGTGTTGTCGCCATTGCCATGGTACAGGATGCTTGGAATGGGTGCGAACTGGTAGTCGTTGACGATGTACAAATCCCATTCCCCGTCGTGGTCGTAATCGAAGAACACGCACCCCCAGGTCATGCCAGAATCGTTGGTCCCGGAGGGCACGCTGATGTCTTCAAATGACCCGTCCCCCTCGTTCATGAACATCGCACTCGGGTAGAGGTCGGTGATGTACAAGTCCAGCCAGCCGTCGTGGTTGATGTCGGCCACATCCACACCCATGCAATTGCCTTGGTAGTTCAATCCCGCAAAAAAGGCGAGGTTGATGAAGGTGCCGTCCCCTTGGTTGCGGTAGAGTTTGTTGGTTTGGTTGGCATCGTGGGTCAGGTACAGATCCTGGTCGCCGTCGTTGTCGTAATCGAAAAAGATGCTGCCCATTCCGACCCCGGTGTCCAGCGTGCCCGTTTGGCTGTACACATTGGTGAATCCTTGACCTCCGTTGTTTTTGTAAAAGTGGTTCACGGCGTTGATGTTGACGACGTACAAGTCGGTGAAGCCGTCGTTGTCGTAATCCGCAGCGTGCAGAGAGCGGCACATCAAGGTGCTGTTCAAGCCCCATTCGCCCGCCATGTCCACGAACGTGCCGTCTCCTTGGTTCACGTAAAATCGATTGGGCTCAGCGCCACTTCCGCCAAAGCCATTTCCCGTGGCCAAGTCCAAATCGCCATCGTTGTCGAAGTCAAACCAAATTGCAGCGTTGGTGAAGCCCTCGTCGGCCACCCCCGCTTCGGCACCAACTTCTGTGAAGGTCATGTTGCCGTTGTTCCGGTACAGGGCATTGGGGGCGAATTTGGAACCCACATAAATGTCTTCGTCTCCGTCGTTGTCGTAGTCGCCCACGGCCACCGCATGGTGTTGACCTTCGGCCGTCAGCCCTGCGGCATCTGCAATGTTCACAAAGCTGGGGGAGGATTGCGATGAGCCTTGCAGAGATGAAAAGCAGATCAAGGGCAACGACAGGCCCAGCATTGTGGAGCGAAAAACGCGCGTCATCGATTCGAAGTTGGCTGGCATGGGGCGCCCATTTCTTGATTTTGGACAATACGTGTCCAAGGTACACATTCGTGGTTCGTCGACAATGTTTCTGAATGTGAAGAACTTTTTCAACGATTCACCATATAATGCTCAGGTGTTATATCCGTACCGTTCTAAGTTTGTCCCGTGCATCAATAGAATGCCATCGCGAGAGCATTGGCTGTTCGATTGGGTACAAGTAGATTGTTAGGATGGAAGGGCGCTCCGGCGCCCTTCTTGATTCTCGCTTCAGACAATCCTCTCTTTCGTATCTTTTTGAAATGACAAGGTTGTTCAAGCCAGGGCTTTGGCAAGCCATCGTTTTGTTCGCGTGCATTGCTGGATGTTCAGGATGCGACGGAGGCAGCGACGTTCCCGAGGTTCGAATCGCGTACATCGAGGTGCTCACTTACAACACAGAGTACGAGGAGGACACGGGGGATCCGAATGGGGAAGACGGGGCGCCTGATTTTTTTGCGGATGTCCAAATCGAAGGCGAGCGTTATTTCCTCTCGCCCGTGGCGTTTGAAGCCGTGCTCCCACAGCGCATCGATTTTGACCTGTCTTTTCAAGGCGCAGAGTTGGACCAAATGGTGGACATCGTGCTGTTCGATGACGATGGCGATGAGCTCGAGGATTATGTCGGAATGGTCTCGTTTGTTCCGAGCGATTTGATGGCGGATGAGCCGGTGAGGCATTCGCTCTCGAACGACGAATTGCAGTTGGACCTGCTGCTGGCGTGGTGAAGGGGCGTGATTTTTGGCCAAATTGCTTGCGCTCCTCGAAATCCGCTGTATATTTGCACCCCTGTTTTAGCAAGGAAGGAAAATGGCACATCACAAATCAGCCCTGAAGCGCATTCGTTCTGACGAGAAGAAGCGCGACCGCAACCGTTACCAGCACAAGACGGCACGCAACGCTGTGCGCAAGCTTCGCACGTCTACGGACAGCAAGGAGGCAAGCGCCATGTTGCCCTTGGTCAACGCGATGTTGGACAAACTCGCCAAGCGCAACATCATTCACAAAAACAAAGCAGCAAACTTGAAATCCAGCTTGTCAAAGCACGTGGCAAGCCTTTGAGAATTTCGAAAGCACGCTGACGAATTGAAAAGCCCTTTGCCGACGCAGAGGGTTTTTTTTGTGCCATGACAACAGACATCAAGCCGCGGGAACGAGCTGCATTGGATGGGTTGGGCGCCTTGAAGGAACAGGAACTCCTTGCCTTGCTTCTCGGGACTGGCCACAGCGGAAGAAATGCGCAAGACTTGGCCCAAGAGGTGTACGAATTGGCACAGGGTTGTCTCCACAATTTGGCCACTTGGCCCATCGAGAGTTTGACGACTGTGGACGGCATCGGACCGGCCAAAGCCACGGTCGTCGCTGCGGCAATGGAGTTGGGCCGACGACGTGAACACAGCCAGCGACGACAGGGCACCGTGTTCAGGAGCAGTCGTGACGTGCACATGCGTTTTGCCAACAGGCTGGCCGATTTGCAACACGAGGAGTTCTGGATCGTGTTGTTGCGTCGTTCCAACCGCGTGTTGGCGGAAATGTGCATTTCACGTGGAGGATTGACGGGCACAGTGGTGGATCCCAAATTGGTCTTTGGCCGCGCGCTGGCCATGAGGGCTGCTGCATTGGTGTTGGTCCACAACCACCCGTCTGGAAATGCCATGCCGAGTGAGTCGGACCGCGCCCTCACGCTCAATCTGTGTCGCGCCGGAGAATTCCTCGACTTGCCCGTGTTGGACCATGTGATTGTGGCTGGAGACTCGTTCGTTAGTTTTGCTGACGAAGGATGGCTGCCATGAACTCATCACCCCACATGCTCATCGTGGTGGGCGCCCGCCCCCAATTCATCAAAGCAGCCGCCTTGCAGCGAGAGATGGTGAAAGATGGAAGGTGGAGAGCCACGTGGGTGCACACAGGACAGCACCACGATGAAGCGCTGAGTGCGCAATTTTTTCGAGAGTTGGGCTTGCCTTCACCGGACGTCCAGCTGTCTCCTCAATCTTCTTCTCGCGAGTTGAGGCTGGGGGACATGATGCATGGCATTCGAAAGGCCATCCAGTCCCACCAACCGCAGTGGGTTTTGGTCTTTGGGGACACCGATTCGACCCTTGCTGGAGCGTGGGCGGCGGCGGCAGAAGAATTGCCTTTGGTGCATGTTGAAGCGGGACTGCGCTCGCACCAATGGTCCATGCCTGAAGAGGTCAACCGGATTTTGACAGACCGCTTGTCCAGCGTGTTGGTCTGTCCCACCGATGCGGCAGTGGAACATCTGCGCCAGGAAGGCATCGTCGACGACGACAATCCGACAGCATTGAATCCTCGCCCCACGCGTCGAAGGGTGGTGAGGACGGGAGACATCATGCACGACAATGCGGTGCACTTTGGGTCGTCTTGGCCGGAGGATGCACGTGGTTCCGGAGATGTGCTGCTCACGATGCACCGCCCGTCCAACGTCGACGACCCCAAACGCTTGCAGTTGTGGTTGACGACGATTTGTCGTTGGCTTGATCAAAGTGGGAACAAGGCGGTTTTCCCCGTGCATCCGAGAACATCTGCGGTTTTGGACCGTTCCTGGTCGGGGTGGCGAGATGACTTGGAGCTTGGCGGCATCTCCGTCAAAGCACCCTTGGGCTACCTCGATTTGCTCGCTGCGATTTGTGCGGCGCCCTTGGTGTTCACAGACAGCGGAGGGGTGCAGAAGGAAGCGTATTCGTTGGGCACCCGATGTGTGGTGTTGCGGGACACGACAGAATGGATCGAGCAAGTGGAGTGTGGGCATTCGGCTTTGGCGGGGCATCCATCTCAATTGCCCCAAGTGGCCTCGGACATGCTTTCTCTCGGCCGCTTCCAAACCGGCAACTTGTATGGCAATGGATACGCTGCGGCTGAAATTCTTCGTTGTCTGAGGCCACAGTTTGCCAGTTCATGAACCGAGACGTCCGTTCACTCCCCCTGCTTACCCTGAGAACATGTCGGGTCACGGCCCGTCAGAAGCACGTTGCTGCGCAGGTGCTGTCTGCCATGGGCATTGTTGAGGTGGAATGGGTGGAAGAAGAAGACGCGGGAAACCAAACGAGTTTGGCCGTGAACGGGACAACCCTTTGTTCTTGGACCAACCACGACTTGGTCGAAGAAGGATGTGGTTTTGAGGTCGATGTCGATTGGGGAATCTGGGTCAGGGATGTTCCAAAGAAGGTTGAGTTGATGTTGCCATGTTTTGATGTTTCCGCCACTTTTCAGAAGGCCGGTGACCGCGGAAGCATGTTGCCATTTGACCCGTTGGCGGCCTCGTTTTGGGGAATGACTTGCTGGGATGAGCAGCGTGGCGCGGTTGCCTTGGATGAACATCAACGGCCGGATTCCAGGTCGTTGCCATGGAGCAGAGCAGAGGGAGATGCGGTGTTCGGCGACCATCGATTGCCCATGCGCAGCCAGCACAGATGGCCGTGGTTGGATCTGATGTGGCATGTTGTGTTGGACGGTTCCGGATTGACCTTGACACAAGGTGTGGAATTTCGTCCAACGTTCGATGTGGATGTGGCCTTCAAGCACCTTGGGAGATCTCGCATGAAGTCGCGGTTGCTTCAATGGAGGGACGCCTTGAAGGGAAACTGGAAGCTCGTGAAGGAGCGACGGGACGTCCTTCTAGGAAATGCAGAAGATGAATACGACACGTATTCTGCCATCCACGAATTGCACGCACAAGAGCCACTTGCTTGGTTCATTCTGGCGGCTGAACGGAACCGCCCCCACGACATCGGGCTGGACCCCGGTGGGGAAACGTTGCCGGCATTGGTGGAAACACTTGGGGCGCACCGCGCTGGTGTTCGCGTCTGTTGGCACCCGAGTTACGCCGCTGTGGACCGCATCCAAGTGGCGAAAGACGAGCAAGGGCGTTTCGCAAGTTGGCATGGAACAGACGTGGCCATGGTGCGGAGTCATTTTTTGAGGGGAACCCCTGGCATGCATTGGCGCAACTTGGTTGAGCTGGGCATAGAAGAGGATGCCTCCCTTGGCTGGTCAAGGGACGTTGGTTTTCGAAGCGGAACGAGCAGGCCTTTCGAGGCATACGACCTGACTAGCGAGTCGGCCATGGGGCTGACGGTTCATCCCGTGGCGGTCATGGACACTGCGTTGCGTGTCGGTCTGCAATGGAGCCCTGAATCGGCGTGCAAGCACATGGACCAAATGATGGAGGTCGTGGCCATGGTGGGCGGCACTTGGATGAGTTGTTGGCACAACACCTCATTTAGCGATGCATCCGAGTGGCAAGGTTGGCGCGCAACATACCTTCACATGGTGCACAAAGTGCGACAGCTTTGAAGCTGTAATTTCATCGAATGGAATCCGCCGAGTTGACGATATGGAGCGTGGGGTTGTGGTGGTTCGCCGCTGTGGTGAAGTTTGTGGTCACGCCATCGGCCATGGTGGCCTCAGGCCACAGCGTTTTGACCACGTGGTGCATCACGTCGAGTGGATCGGCCATCGGTGTCTGGGGATTTTGGAATTTCGGCAAGTGGTGGTTTCAATGGATCGAAGAGCGACTGGGTGAACGACAAGCGCGAGGCAAACGGGTGTTTACGCCGGGCCGAAGGCGCCTTGTTCGATTGAAAAACACCATGGGCCTCACAGGATTGTTGATGGTGTCTGGATTGATTTCTGTGCCGATTGCATCTGTGGTTGCGGCCAAATACTATAGGGAAGCGCCCTTTGCCAAGCATAAGCTCATGCTTGCATTCGCTGTTTGGGCCGCACTGCTCACGGTGTTGACAGGAGTCATCAAATCAGGATTGACATGAAGAAGAAGCGTCCGTTGTGTTTTGACCTTGACCACACCTTGTGGGATTTTGAAACCAATTCAAGGCTCGCCTTGCGGGATGGTTACAATGCGATGGGACTGAAGGGCCTAGGAGTGGAAAGTGCGGATGACTGGATTGCCTCCTACGAACGTGCCAACGAGTGGTGCTGGGCCCAATTCAGGGAAGGGAAGATGGACAAAGAAACCCTTCGGTCAGCGCGGTTCAAACTTGCGTTTGAGGGATTGGGCATGGAAGCGGAAGGGGATGTGGCTCAACGCTTGGGCGAACACTACATCGAAACCTCGCCTTACCAAACGGCGTTGTTGGAGGGCACGATGGAGGTGCTCGAGGAATTGGCAAAACGGGGGCATCGCATGTTCATTTTGACCAATGGATTCGAAGAGGTTCAGCACACCAAAGTCAAGAATTCAGGCCTTGAGCCGTTTTTCACAGGCGTGTACACAAGCGATTTTCTCGGGGTAAAAAAACCCAACCCCAAGGCTTTCGAGCGCGCTGCTGAGGCTGAGGGATTGTCGATGTCCGGGGGCATCGTCATGGTTGGCGACAGTTGGGAAAGCGATGTGGAAGGTGCCCACGGCGTGGGTTGGGATGCGGTGCATTTCAACCCCAAGGAGGAGCACCGAAAAGATGTGTGGCAGTCGGTGCGCGTCCTGTGCGAATTGCTCGATTTGCCCTTGGACATGTGATGTACCTTCGGTGCATGGCAGAAAAAGAACAAAAGGGCAAGTTGAACATTGAACTGCCCGAGGATGTGGCAACAGGGACCTACGCGAATTTGGCGGTCATCACGCACAGTCCGGCGGAGTTTGTGATGGACTTCATCCAAGTCATGCCTGGCATGCCCAAGGCCAAGGTGCGCAGCCGGGTGGTGATGTCTCCACACCACGTCAAGCGGTTGCTCGGGGCATTGGCGGAAAATGTGCAGCGCTTTGAAAAGCAACACGGTCCAATTCAGGACCATGGTGCCACCGACCCAGGCATGCCGCTCCCGTACATGGGGCCTCAAGGCCAGGCCTGATTCAATCGGCGGTCCAGTGGCGGTCCTCTTTGAAGACCCCAAGGACCTGGCCTTTCAAGTTGTCCGGCAGAGGGGGCAGGTTGACGCCTTTGCTCGCGTTGTGGGGCACGTGCGTCAATCCAGGGTGAAACCAAGTGAGGTCACAAGGCGTTCCTGCGTCGACGTGTCCATGTTCCATGGAAAGAACATGCCTCGGCCCTTCCGTGAAGGCACGCACCACTGCTACAATCGCGTCGCTGGCGTTGGAGGCCGTGTCGAGCAGTCCTGACAACGCGAGGCCAAATGCCGACGGCAGACTTGCGATGCCTTCGGGACTGAGCATGAATTCGACGTCGTGGTGTTCCAAATCTTCAGGCCTATGGTCGCTTACAACGGCATCGATGGTGCCATCCAACACTCCGTGGCGAAGGGCCTCGCGATCCTCGCTCGTCCGGAATGGCGAACGGACCCGGAGTGTCCCATTGAACCCCTTCATATCCTCTTCGGAGTACATCAGATGGGCCGCGGTCGTGGCACACGTGACTTGAAGCCCATCTTGCTTCGCTTGCCGAATCAAGTCGACGCTTGTTGCGCACGTGATGGGAGACAAGTGCAGTCGCCCTCCCGTGTATTTCAGCACGTCCAAATCTCGGGTGACCCGCAACGTTTCTGCTTCACGGGGAATGCCGGTCAATCCCATTTCTGTGCTGACCTTCCCTTCGTGCATCATGCCACCGGCATTGAAGTGTTGTTCCAAGGGAACATCGGCGACGGTTTTGCCATGCATTTGGCTGTAGGTCAATGCACGCTGAAGCATGCTTGCTTTTTCGATTGGCGCGTCGTCTGTGAACGCTGCCGCTCCCGCTTCGCTCAAGTCGTGCATTTCCGCCAGTTGAAGTCCATTGCGGCCCTCTGAAAGACACGCAAGAGGCAGGGGAATGCTGGGTACTCCTTGGCGATGGGCTTCAGCCGCGACGGCATTGACGTTTCTCACAGCGCTGGCGTGGTCCACACAGGGGGTGGTGCTGGGCAGTACGCCCACCGCTGTGAATCCTCCCTGCGATGCGGCGTGAAGGCCTTGAAGCAATCCCTCTTTGGTTTCTTCACCGGGTTCGCGAAAATGGGCTTGGCCATCCACCCATCCATTGGACACTGTGCTGCCTTCGCGTTGCAACACCAGCGCGTTGTCGTCGCTCAATGTGGTGCCAATGTCCTTCACCATTCCCCCTTGGATGAGGATGTCCACCACTTGGTTGTGCCAAGGACCCTGGGGGTCTTGGACGAGCACCGATTTCAAGAGAACAGGTTGTTCCATCTGCGTAAAAGAAGGGTTTCAAATGCGAGCGCCACGATGGCCGCGAGGAAAAAGTACCACGCAAGCCGTTCACCTGCAATGTGCTGTTCAACCAATCGGTTGATTTGGTTGGTGGGTTGACCCCAAACGGGGATGTCGGGCCAACCGAGGGCGCTTGTGGTTTGGGTCCATTCTTCGGGAAGCCAAGCGAGAAGTTGGGACTCCGAGGCTCTGGGATTCAACCCGAAGACCGCCACGGTTTCTCCGTTTTGTTGAATGGCATACCCTCCAGGATCTTGCAAGGCATTGCCCCAGCCCAAACGTATGCCTTCAGGGGTGGTTCGGGCTTCAGGCACAAATCCTGAAGATGGGGTCTCGGTGAGGTCGGTGACCTTGACC
>Ga0163109_10004824_pt1 | contig 10201 bp, 11 predicted proteins | sample CRUFie1St13metaG_FD_108704 | JGI IMG/M metagenome (GOLD analysis project Ga0163109, IMG submission 108704) | Marine microbial communities from the Costa Rica Dome - CRUD Field 142mm St13 metaG | ecosystem: Environmental > Aquatic > Marine > Oceanic > Photic zone | place: Costa Rica: the Eastern... | reverse complement strand
CGCGTCGAAGCCTTCGATGGTGGCAATACCGCTCTCAGAATTCAGGAGCCGGCGCCAGACATTCTCGACGCCCGCTCCCAGCGGTGACACCATTCCCACGCCTGTAACGACAACGCGGCGAAGACCGGTCATGCTCAACCCTCATCCAATCCGGCCGGGGCGTCCGCGCCTGCGCACCCCCGGGCCGTTCAAATCAAAGTCCGGGCCTTAGGAAACCGCTTCGGAAATGTGCTTGATCGCATCGCCAACGGTGCCGATCTTCTCAGCGGCATCGTCAGGGATCTCGAGGTTGAACTCTTCCTCGAAGGCCATCACCAGCTCAACGGTGTCCAGGCTGTCAGCGCCCAGATCATCGACGAAGCTCGCCGCTTCAACAACTTTGTCTTCCTCGACCGACAGGCGTTCGACGACGATTTTCTTCACGCGATCAGCTACGTCACTCATGGCTTACTTTCCTAAGGTTGTTCGCTAAATTGAATAGGATGCGGTCCCATAGCACAAGCCTTTCGCGCGTCGAAACAACAGAACAAGGGGTCTGCTGACCGCTGGCGCTATAGCTGGCGTCTATCCGATTGCGGACAGACTACAACATGGCCATGCCGCCGTTGACGTGCAAGGTCGCGCCGCTCATGTACCCGGCTTCGTCGCTGGCGAGGAAAACCACGGCGGCGGCGATCTCTTCCGGGCGGCCCATGCGGCCTGCCGGGACCATGGCAATCTGCTCGGAAACGACCTTCTCGGGCAGGTCGGCGGTCATGGCTGTTTCGACATAACCGGGCGCGACACAGTTGGCCGTAATCCCCCGCGAGCCCAGCTCCTTGGCCATGGATTTGGTCATGCCGACGATCCCGGCTTTGGAGGCGGCGTAGTTCGCCTGCCCCGGATTGCCCATGAAGCCGACCACGGAGACGACGTTGATGATCCGACCCCAGCGGCGCTTCATCATGCCCTTCATGGCGCCGCGACACAGCCGGAAGGTCGCCGTGAGGTTGACGTCCAGCACCGCGCCGAAGTCTTCGTCCTTCATGCGCATGGACAGGCCGTCCCGGGTCAGACCGGCGTTGTTGACCAGAATGTCGATCTGACTAGCTGCTGCTTCAGCGGCGGCGAGCATGGCGGCTTCGCTGTCTGCATCGCCGAGGTTGGCGGTAATGATGTGGCAGGTAGCCGAGCCACAGCCGGCGGCGGTTTCCTGCAGCGCGTCTTCGCGCCGCCCGGTGAGGATCAGGGTGGCACCCTGAGCCGCCAGTGCGATGGCCGTGGCCCGGCCGATGCCGCCAGAGGCGCCGGTGACGAGGGCAACTTTTCCGGTCAGGTCAAACATGATTTCAGCATCCTTCGAATTCTGGTGTTTCTTGGCCCGCCATCGGTTGCAGGCTTGTCGCGTGTCTGTGCGGCGTGGGGGGCGGGCTCAGGCGAGGCCCTCGGCGAAGCTGCGCAGGCCCTCGGCCGTGCCCACGGACTGGGCTGCAACCTCGGGTGCGATGCGCTTGGTCAGCCCGGCGAGGACGGCGCCAGCGCCCAACTCGACCAGCTCGGTGACGCCCTGACCGGCCATCCAGGCCACGGACTCGCGCCACCGCACCCGCCCGGTGACCTGCGCGACCAGCAGTTCGCCGACCCGTGCCGGGTCGCTGTTGGCCTCGGCCAGTACGTTGGCGACCACGGGCAAGGCGGGGGCGGCAAAGGCCTGCCCGGCCAGCGCCTCGGCCATCGCATCGGCAGCGGGTTGCATCATCGAGCAATGGAAGGGCGCCGATACCGGCAGCGGCAGGGCGCGCTTGGCCCCGGCGGCCTTCATGGCCTCGCCAGCCGCCGCGACAGCAGCTGCCGCGCCGGAGATGACCACCTGTCCCTCAGCGTTGTCATTGGCGACCTCACAGGCGCCGAGGCCCGCATCGACATCTTTCAGCGCGGCTTCAACCTGCTCCATGCTCAGCCCGAGCACGGCGGCCATGGCGCCTTCACCGACGGGGACTGCGGATTGCATGGCCCGGCCCCGCAGGCGCAGCAGGCGCGCGGTATCGGCGACAGGCAGCGCGCCCACGGCGGCGAGCGCAGCGTATTCGCCCAGCGAGTGACCGGCGACGAAGCTGCCGTGGTCGGCGAGGCGGGTTCCGAATTCAGCCTCCAGCGCCCGGACCACGGCGAGCGAGACCGCCATCAGCGCAGGCTGGGTGTTCTCCGTCAGGCGCAGGTCATCATCGCTGCCTTCAAAGATCAGCGTGGACAGCTTTTCGCCCAGCGCATCGTCGATTTCGTTGAAGACATCGCGCGCGGCCGGGAAGGTCTCGGCAAGATCGCGGCCCATGCCGATTTTCTGGCTGCCCTGTCCGGGGAAAACGAAAGCCCGCATATCATACTCGTCCTTGCTGGTCGTTCAGGAGTCTGGTGTTGGGCCGTTTTATGCGCTTGTGAGGCGGGGCTGACAACCTTTTCAGGCCCTGCAGCCGGGCTTCACGGGTGCCATGCGCCTGCGCTGTTGTCTTCTGCGGCGGCACCGTCTAAACCGCTGGCTGCTCAACGTCTCCTTGCCAGTCCCCGAGCACTGAAAAAGGGCTGGCTGATGACCTTTCCACGACGAAGGGTCAAATCATCCAGAGGGAGTCTTATTGGATGGCATTTTACGAGTGCGTCTACATGGCGCGGCCGGATGTTTCCACGACCCAGGTCGAGGCAATCACCGAGCAAATTACCAACATCATCACCGAACGTGGCGGCTCTGTTCACTCGACCGAGTACTGGGGCCTGAAGTCCCTGGCTTACCGGGTCAAGAAGAACCGCAAGGCGCACTACGTGCTGATGAACATCGACTGCAACAACGACGCCAAGGCTGAGATGGAGCGGACCATGTCCCTGAACGAAGACGTTCTGCGGATGTTGACCCTGCGTCTGGAAGAAATGCCTGAGGGCCAGTCGATCCAGATGCGTGCCAAGGCGCGCGGTGATCGCCCGGACCGTGGCGATCGTGGTGACCGTGGCGATCGCGGTGACCGGGGTGAGCGTCGCGAACGCCGCTCCGAAGACGCGTAGAACAGAGGAAGAGGATAAAGACTATGGCTCGTCGTCCCTTTACCCGACGCAAGAAGTCCTGCCCGTTCTCTGGTCCCAACGCGCCAGTGATCGACTACAAGGACACCAAGCTGCTCAGCCGCTTCCTGTCGGAGCGTGGCAAGATCGTTCCCAGCCGGATCACGGCCGTTTCTGCCAAGAAGCAGCGTGAACTCTCCCGCGCCATCAAGCGCGCCCGCACCATGGCCCTGCTGCCATACGTGATCGGCTAAGGCGGAAAAGGAAAGCAACTCATGATGAACGTTATCCTTCTCCAGCGCGTGGAAAAGCTTGGCCAGATGGGCGATGTCGTGACCGTTAAGCCCGGTTACGCCCGCAACTATCTGCTGCCGCAGGGCATCGCCCTGCGCGCCACCGATGACAACAAGGCCGTGTTCGAAGCCCGTCGCGCCCAGCTCGAGGCCGAGAACCTCAAGCGCCGCGAAGAAGCCGAAGACATGGCTGGCCGGATGGAAGGCCTGTCCATTCCAATGATCCGGCAGGCGTCCGACACCGGCCAGCTGTACGGCTCGGTCACCACCCGCGACATCGCGGCAGGTGTTTCGGAAGCCGGTTTCACCATCGGTTCCAACCAGGTCATGCTCGACCGGGCCATCAAGACCCTGGGCGTGCATAACATCCGCGTTAAGCTGCACCCTGAAGTCGATCTGATGATCAACATCAACGTCGCCAAGTCCGAGGAAGAAGCCCTCGGCCTGACCGTTGAAGAAGAAGAAGACGATTTCGGCCAGGATCTCGAATTCGGCGCCTTCGATAACGAAGACGGCGACGTTCGGATCACGCGTTCCGACGAAGACGATGCACCGGCCGCAGCAGAAGCTGAAGCCGAAGCAGAAGCACCGGCGGAAGAGGCTGAGGCCGCGTCTGAAGACGACTGATCCGGCCCCGCGCCTGACAGCTCAGAAGAACAAGGCCTGGCCATCGCGCCGGGCCTTTTTCGTTTGCGGTCTCCGTGCGTCGGTGTCCGCAGCCCGCGGCGCTTCACGTCCCCATGAACCGCCCTTGTCGGTGATTGACCCCGCCTCTATGTCTCTGTGGACACGTGGGACGAAGGTGAAATGCGATGAAATGGCTCTGCACACTGGCTGCCGTGGCTCTGACCGGCCTGACGGTCACCCCTGCTTCGGCGCAGTCCGGTGACTTTCTGGCCGCGCTGAGTGCGACCCGCGCCAGCGACCCCGAGGCGGCGAGCCGTTATCTCACCGCTGCGCTTGAAAGAGACCCGGACCAGCAGTCGCTCGTTCGTCAGCAAATCTCCGTTTACACCATCGAAGGCGACTATGACGCCGCGCTGCCCTACGCGCAGGACGTGCTCGCGCTCAATCCTGATGACGAGCTGGCGCGCTGGGTCGTCCGGGTCGCTGCTATCCGGCGCGGTGACTGGGACGCGGCGCAGGCGGCGCTGCCGGCGGTGATCCAGACCCGGCTGGATGAGTTTATCGCAACCGTTGCCAATACAGCCGTCCTGACCGGTGTTGGTGACATCGAGGCTGCGCTCGATGAAACCCGGACCGGTTTCGATGAAAAGGGCATCGGGCCGCTGGGCGACTACGCCCGGGGTCTGATCTACGCGGCATCGGGCGAGGCTGAAGCCGCCTCTGACGCCCTGGCTGCCTTCATCAGCCGCGACCCCTTCCAATATCCGCGCATGGCCGAGGTCACCGCCAACGCCTTCGAGCGTTCGGGTGATCTGGAAAACGCCCGCTTCGTCTACAATGCGCTGCTGGAGACCGGCGCCCGCCCCGGCGGTGAGGCTGGCATTGATCGCATCGAGCAGGGCGACCCTTACCCCGAAGCACTGACCCCGACCCCGCTGGACATCTACACCGAACTGCTGTTCGTCATCGTCCGCCTGCTCGATGATCAGGACAGCCCCGAACTCGCCTACCGCTATGCGCAGGAAATCGGCTATCTGCTGACCCCGGAAGCTCCGCTGTTCCCCGGTTTCTCCGAAGTCATCGCCTCGTCGCTGCTGGCGCTGGAACGCTTTGAAGAGGCAGAGGCCGCCTACGCCACGCTCGAAGACGTCCCGGCGTTCCGCTTCTCCGCCATTCTGGGACAAATTCAGGCGCTTTCGGATCAGGAGCGTTACGACGAGGCCCTCGCCAAGCTCGATGAGGCCGAAGCACTTCTGGGTCGGTCGCCCGCCATTCTGCGCCAGCGCGCCGTGCTGCTGTTCCGGGCCGAAGACTACGAGGCTGCTGACCTTGCCTTCGCCGAGTGGCAGGATTCGGTCGTGCAGCCGGGCGCAGCCGCAGCCCAGACCCTGTTCATCGCCGGGATCGTCTCCTACCAGCTCGAAGACTACACGCAGATGGAAGAGCGGCTGGAAAGCTCCCTCGAACTCGATCCCGATAACCCGCACGTCATGAACTATCTCGCCTACTCGTGGGTGGAGCGTGGCATCAATCTCGACCGCGGCTTCGACATGCTGATGCGGGCGGTCGAGCTGGCCCCCGAAAGCGGTGCCATCATCGACAGCCTCGGCTGGGCCCACTACCAGCTGGGTGACTACGATGAGGCCGTTCCGTTCCTTGAGCAGGCCTTCCAGATCAATCCCTGGAGCTGGGAAATCGCTGAGCACGTTGCCGATGCTTACTGGCAGGTCGGCCGGGAGCTGGAGGCGGAGTTCTTCTGGAACCGGGCGCTGGGCCTGCCGGAAATCCCCGATGATCACGTCGAGGCCATCCAGATCAAGCTGGTCGAGGGAATGAGCCGCGACCCGGCGCAATGATCACCGCCGTCAACGCTGCTGAACCTGCCTCCGTCTCCGTCTTCGCCCCGGCTAAGCTGAACCTGTTCCTGCACGTTCTCGGGCGGCGCCCGGACGGCTACCACGACCTCGAAAGCCTGTTCGTGTTTCTCGATGTCGGGGACCGCCTGCACTTCGAGCCGGCGGACAGTGCTGCTGCCGACCTCGTGCTCGATCCTGACCCCGGCATTCCCCGCGAGCAAAACCTGATCTGGCGTGCGCTGGAGCGGGTGCGCACCCTTGAACCGCGCCTGCCACAGCCGCGAATCCGGGTCGAAAAGGCCTTGCCGATGCAGGCGGGTCTGGGGGGTGGCAGCGCCGATGCGGCTGCGGTCGTGCACTGGGCCGAAGGCCTGTTCCCCGGTGTGGATTTTCGCGGAGCGGTTGCCGGTCTCGGCGCCGACCTGCCCCCCGCCATGGACCAGCACGCGCGGGTCTGGCGCGGGACGGGTGATGTGCCGGGTGACCTCGTGACCGACCTTGCCGGGACGCCGGTGCTGCTGCTCAAGCCAGCGGGCGGGGTTTCGACCGCGGCCTGTTTTCAGCGGCTCGATCCCGGCGCGCCAGCCCCTTCGCCGGACTTCAGCGGTTCATCACGCGCGTGGCTGCCTTCGACCCGCAATGATCTGGAAGCCCCTGCGCGTGCCCTCAATCCGGACATCGGCGCGGCGCTCGATGCCCTCGGCGGGGCAGCGGGGGAGCCTTGGCTGGTGCGGATGACCGGTTCGGGCAGCACCTGCTTTGCGCTCTACAATGAAAAAGGGCCGCGCGATGCGGCCCTTGAAGCGGTTCAGCGCCGGTTCCCCGGATGGTGGACGGCGGCGGCGGAGATCCTCTGATACAGAGGCCCGGCCTTACTTGATCAGGTCGAGCACGCCCATGGCCCGCGCCTCAGTCTCCAGATGCTGGAGCAGCTCGGCGGACAGCACCGCTTCGCCGGCAAAGCCGTACTCAGCCGCGTACAGGCCAATGGCAGCCGACGTGCGGTCGTCGATCACACCGTCGACCGGGCCGGGGTTGATGAACAGGGCATCGAGGATGGCCTCGACCCGGTAGCGCTCGGTTTCACCGATGGTGGTGATCGGCTGGCTGGTCCGCTGTTGCACTGAAATCGTGAACCAGGCCGCCAGCGCGATGAAGCCGAGCATGCACAGCAGCACCAGCACTGTCGACAGCGCCATGGGGGTCCGGCGCGCCTGCCCGATCGGGCCGACCGGGGCTGCGGTGCGGGTCTCGGTCCGCTCCACGTCATTCTTGATTTTGCGCGCCTGCAGCGTCCGCCTCGGCCCGGGGTCCTGATCGAGGGCGCCGTCGCTGCTCACCGGGCGCACGTTGGCGTCGGGGCGCGCATTCGCAGCGTCGGCACGTGCCGAGGGTGCGAGGCGTCCCGCCAGTGGGGTCAGTAGAGAATTGGCCGGCAACTGTGACACGGGTTCGATGGTTCCCTTATCGGTGGGGGCGGCAACCCCCGGCAAGGATGGCAGTCTGTCGAGCAGGCCGGCAGCCCCTTCGCGAAGCTTCAGGCCAAAGCCCGAAAGCCGCTCGCCCATGGATGCTGCGCTGCCTGCCGACTGGGTCGCATAATTATTAACCAAATTCGACGATTTTGCGAGTGCTGTCGTCAGTCCCTGTCCGGTGCGGGCGAGGGATTCACGCGCCTGTGACAGCCGCGAAGGCCGCTGGGTCTGGAACGGGCGCTCGTCTGACCACTGTGGTCCTGCCTCCGGCGCTGCAACCGCAGGCTCGTCTGCTGGAAGGTCGTCTTCGGCGACGTGCCACCCTTTATCCGTTTCGGCTTCAGCTTCAGCGTGGACTTCAGCCTGCATTTCAAGCTCGGCCACAGGCTCAGTTTCAGCTACAGCCATGGGCGCGGGGTCAAGGGTGGCTTCGGCTTCCTCCGCTGGGGTGGTGGTCGTCGCGGTCGGGACGGTCGGGGCGAGGTCGTATTCCTGCGCCTCGCGCTCGGTGAGCTGCGGGCTGTTACCGACGTAGACTTCAGCCATGGGGCTGGGCGGCGCCGGGATCACGTTGGCATAGCCGGTCTCGGGCATCGTCGGGGGCCCCTCCGGCATGGCAGCGGCCCTTGCTGCCGGTGTGGTCGGTTCCGTCTGCGGCTTCGGGGCCAGCGTCGAACGGCTGCTCACGCGGGCCTCCGAGGCGTTGGCGGGCACCTGCCGGTCGAGGATGGCCGAGGCTTCGGCGTAGGTCCGCAGCCGCTGTCGGGCGCGGAATTCGAGCGAAGGCTGCTGCGATTTGTTTGCTGCCGCACCGGGTTTTACGGCGACACGCTCGTCGCGCGCGGTCACGATACGGGGGCGGTTCTGCTGGCTGCCCAGGCTCTGGGCAGTAAAGCGACGGCTGCGCGTCACGTCATCTGAGCGATCCATTGGCCTCAAAATCCTTTGGCCTGAGACACTTACGTGTCCGAAACTAAAAATGAATTTCGACCAAAATTATAATGGTGGTCGAACAAATTGGGCTAAAACCCTGAAATCAGGCGTGTTTATGCCAAAGATCGGCCTCAAATGCAAGCTTTATGCGTTTTGGGCGGATGGCCGGTTTTCGCTGGTCCGATGCGCGGCAAGAGCCTTGCGCTCGTCGGGGCGGTCGAATATGTAACCAATCCTACGGTTGGGGCATGGCCAAGCGGTAAGGCATCCGGTTTTGGTCCGGTGATCCCAGGTTCGAATCCTGGTGCCCCAGCCATAGATTTTTCCGTCCATTGCTGGCAACGAAAGCCGCGGGTTCAGGCTCAGGCTGCCTCTGCTCTTTGTCTGGGCCTGTTGTTGGCCTAAGTATGAACCAAAGACACGGACGACGGGCCTGCCATGGCGGACAATCCCCTCAGCTTTCACGAAATTAAAGACCTCGATATGCGCATCGCCGCCAACGGCGAATGGTTCTATCGCGGGTCGCGCATCGAGCGGAAAAACCTCGTCCGGCTGTTCTCGACCATCCTTCGACGTGAGGATGACGGGCGTTACTTCCTGCAGACCCCCGTTGAGCGCGGCGAAGTGCTGGTCGAAAAGGCACCGTTCATGGCCGTGCTCATGGACGTGGCGGGCGAGGGCGAAGCCCAGCAGCTCACCTTTGAAACCAACGTCGGCGAGCGCTTTGTTGCGGGGCCAGGCCACCCCCTGAGCTTCAGCCTTGATCTGGACAGTGGCGAACCGCTGCCGCTGCTCGACCTTGACCGGGGGCTGACCGCACGGCTGAACCGGGCCGTATTCTACCAGCTCGTCGACCTCGCTGTTCCGAGGGGAGAAGACGGGCCGCTGGAGATCTGGTCTGGCGGTGTCGCCTTCTCACTGGCGGCTTTGCAGCCCGCCAACCGGCCGTGAGCCGCCGGCCCGTGGCGCCCGACCTCGACCCCACCGCGCTGAGACAGGCGATTTCCGCCTGGGGCTTTGCCGAAGCCGACCTGCCGCCGCGGCGCGGTGATGATCTGGTCGCCGATGGCCCCGAGGCGCAGCGGCAGGCCAGCGCCGTCATGCTGGTTCTGCTCGAGCACGAAGACGGCTTTCGTCTGGTGCTGACCCAGCGCGCGCCACACTTGCCCAAACACCCCGGTCAGATTTCCTTTCCCGGCGGCCGGGCAGAGCCCGAAGACACCGATTTGCTCGACACCGCCCGGCGCGAGACAGCCGAGGAAATCGGCCTCGATCTGGCCCGGTCCGACGTCATCGCCGCCCTGCCGCGCTACGCCACCCGCACCGGCTTTGATATTGCACCCTTCGTGGCCATCGCGCCGCCGCCGCCGTCTTGGACCCCGCAGGTCAGCGAGGTGGCCGCTGTGTTCGAGGAGCCGCTCGACAGCTTTCTGCGGCCCGAGCGCTGGCGCCGCGACGGGGCCATGTTCGGCGGGCGCCCTCTGCGGCACTGGTGGGCCATGGACCTCGGCGAGCGTTATCTCTGGGGCGCGACCGCAGCCATCCTGCACAGCTTTGCAGAGACGCTGTGCGCGGCGCTGGATCGCCCGTTTTCCGACCACGAGGTTGGCTCGGCCAGAGGGTCGGCGCCATGAGCCGTGACAATCCTGACCGCCGCCCGAACCCTGTCCCTGTCCCTGTCCCTGTCCCCGCTGCTGCTGCTGCTGATGGTGGTGGTGCGGACAGGCTGCAGACGGACACGAACGCCCCGGTGGCAACGGTCGACGTGGCCAGCCTGCTCAATGCCCACGGCGGCGCAGCAGGTCGGCTGATCGACATCCTCGGTGGCGACGCGCGCTTCGTCGGCGGCTGTGTCCGCGATCTCGTCCTTGGCCAGCCCGGCGACGACATCGACATTGCCACGCCGCTGGAGCCGGCCGACGTGGTCGGGCGCCTGTCCGAAGCCGGGTGGAAGACCGTGCCGGTCGGCATCGAGCACGGCACCATT
>Ga0163109_10004823_pt1 | contig 10202 bp, 11 predicted proteins | sample CRUFie1St13metaG_FD_108704 | JGI IMG/M metagenome (GOLD analysis project Ga0163109, IMG submission 108704) | Marine microbial communities from the Costa Rica Dome - CRUD Field 142mm St13 metaG | ecosystem: Environmental > Aquatic > Marine > Oceanic > Photic zone | place: Costa Rica: the Eastern... | reverse complement strand
ATGACAGCTATGCCAGAACTTGTGGCGGGTTTCCATAGTTTGGTCGGTCTAGCCGCAGTCTTTGTTGCAATTTCGGCCTTTTTAAATCCAGAGGCTTTTAATCTTGGGACCTCAGGAAACATAAAGCTGGCTAGTTTAATTGAAATGTCAATTGGAGCAGCCGTTGGCGCTATAACTTTCTCAGGTTCAATAATTGCTTTTTTAAAATTAAGAGGAATTATGTCAGGTGCACCAATTACATTCCCAGGTCAACATATTTTAAATTTATTTTTACTCTTACTTATTATAGGCCTAACATACTTTTTGTGTTCATCACAATCTTCAAATTTTTTTTGGACCTTAATAGCAATTTCATTTTTAGTTGGCATATTGTTAATAATACCAATTGGTGGAGCTGATATGCCGGTAGTGATTTCAATGTTAAACTCATACTCCGGTTGGGCAGCCGCAGGTATAGGCTTTACGTTAGAAAATACAGCCTTAATTATTACAGGAGCTTTAGTGGGTTCATCGGGAGCAATCTTATCTTATATTATGTGTAAGGGCATGAATAGATCTTTTTTCAATGTGATCCTTGGTGGTTTTGGGGGAACTGATCAGGCATCTAAATCTGATAAAGGAGAGCAAAAACCTGTTAAAAGTGGAAATTCTGATGATGCAGCTTTTTTAATGAAAAATGCTTCTTCTGTTATAATTGTACCTGGCTATGGAATGGCTGTAGCACAAGCTCAACATGCTTTAAGAGAAATGGTTGATACTTTAAAAAAGAACGGAATAAAAGTTTCCTACGCAATACACCCAGTTGCTGGAAGGATGCCAGGACACATGAACGTTTTGTTAGCTGAGGCTAATGTGCCATATGACGAGGTGTTTGAATTGGAAGAAATAAATAATGATTTTGCTAATTGCGACGTTGCATATGTAATTGGAGCTAACGATGTTACAAATCCTGTAGCAAAAACTGATCCTCAAAGTCCTATTTATGGCATGCCAATCCTTGATGTTGAGAAAGCAAAATCTGTATTATTTGTTAAAAGAAGTTTGTCACCAGGGTATGCTGGAGTAGATAATGACCTGTTTTATAGAGAAAATACTTTAATGTTGTTCGCTGACGCAAAAAAAATGACAGAAGATATTATAAAAAGTTTTTAAAAGTGACCAAAATTTATTGTGATATTGCTGACATAAAAACAATTAAAAAATATTCTACAAAAAAAATTGTTAAAGGATATACAACTAATCCAAGTTTAATGAGAAAAGCAGGAGCAAAAAATTACGAACTATATTCAAAGGAAATTTTAAAAGTTTGTAATAATAAGCCAATATCTTTTGAAGTTTTTGCGGATGATTACAAAAATATTTTAAATCAAGCTTTAAAAATAAAGTCTTGGGGAAGAAATGTTTACGTAAAAATTCCTGTAGAAAATTCAAAAGGAAATTTTATGGGAAAAGTAATTAATGAATTAAGCAACCATAATATAAAGATGAATATCACAGCTGTATATACACATAAACAAACTAGAAAAATATTAAGTAAAATTAAAAAAAATGCGAATGTTATTATATCAATATTTGCTGGGAGAGCTGGTGATGTAGGGAAGGATCCAATACCAGAAATAAAAAAAAGCATAAATTTTGCAAAAAAGTATAAAAATGTAAAAATATTATGGGCGAGTGTAAGGGAACCATACAATTATTTGCAAGCATCACAACTTGGATGTCATATAATCACAATACCCCCAAGTATAATTTCCAAAATAGAAAAATTTGGGAAATCATTTAAAAATTTAACTAAAGACACTGTAAAAAATTTTTTAATTGATAGCAGAAAGTCAAAATTTAGAATTTAATTTTTGGTTGCGGGGGACGGATTTGAACCGCCGACCTTCAGGTTATGAGCCTGACGAGCTACCAGACTGCTCCACCCCGCGATATTAAATTCTGTTTTTTAACTTATTTAGTTTTTTTACTCTTTTAATGTTTTCTTGAAGTATTCTCTTCTTTTTTTCCGATGGTTTTTCATAATTAGATTTAAGTTTTACAATTTTAAAAAAGCCATCTCTTTGAAGTTTTCTTTTTAAAACTCTCAAAGCTTGTTCTACATTATTATCTTTAACGTCTATTTTAATAACATCCTCCAAAAGTCGTAGTAATTAACATTTAAAAAAAATTATGTCTATTAATTTTTACTCGGTTTGAATATTTTGTTTTTGGGCTTTTTCTTTAAGCTTTCTCTCTCTCTTTATACGCCTATCAGCCTTTTCTAATGCATCTGTAAGATCTTTTTGGGAAAATAAATTTATAGCTACAGGATCTTTGGCGTTCAAGCTATTAAAATTCCAATAACTTTTATTTCTAATTGCCACAACAGAGTTTTTTGTAATACCTACAAGTTTTGCAATTTGAGAATCTTTTAATTGTGAATGATTTTTGATTAACCATAGAACTGAGTCTGGTTTGTCTTGTCTTTTCGATAATGGAACATATTTTTTTAATTTCTTCTCAGTTTCTTTTATATCTATGTCGTAGTTAATAATATTAAGTGGTCTATCTTGATCTTCGCTAGATAAATTAATTTCTTCCCTCGTTAACTGTCCTGATGTAATTGGATTATAGGGTTTAATTCCTTTTGCCACCTCGCCATCTGCAATACCTTGAACCTCTATCTCATGCAAGTTACAAAAGTTTGCAATTTGTTTAAATGTTAAAGTGGTATTCTCCACAAGCCATACTGCAGTTGCCATTGGCATTAATGGTGTTGATGTCATAATTGAATTTATTTTTTTGCTTCTGATTTAAAGTTTTGAAATTTCTTATTGAATTTACTTACTCTGCCTTTATCTAAAATTTTTTGTTTGCCACCTGTCCACGCCGCATGTGATTTCGGGTCGATTTCGAGTTTTAATATATCTCCTTCATTACCCCAAGTAGATCTAGTCTCAAATTGAGTTCCATCTGTCATTTCAACTATAATTTTATGATATTCCGGGTGTATATTTTTTTTCATAGCGAATTTATAGCAAAAGAAAATTATAAAACAATTAAAAGATATTTATTTTTTTGTTTAAATCTCCACTTATTCTTTCATTTGATGCCTTAATACTAATTTTATTAAATTTTTCTAATTCAAAATTATCAACCACTCCACCAGCCTCCTTTATTAATATAGTCCCAGCTGCAACGTCCCATAGATTTACATTTTTATGTATGCTGCCATCAAATCTACCTGAAGATACATAAGCTAAATCTAAAGCTGCACTACCAGTATTTCTTATAATTAAATTCTCAGGTATATTTTTTCTAAAATTCACTGCATAAAGACAATCATCAATCCTATTTTTTTTAGAAACCCTAATACTTTTATTATTTAGGTATGATCCACCATTTTTCTCCGCATAAAACATTTCATCTTTTATTGGATCATATATAACGCCAGCAATAATCTCGTTATCAATTAATAATCCAATTGATATGCAAAAATGCGGAACACCATTTAAAAAATTTGTAGTACCATCAATTGGATCGATAATCCAAAAATTATTTATGTCTTTATTTTTAATAAAACCTCTTTCTTCTGTGAGAATTGAAAAGTTCTTTTTTGATTTTTCAAGTTCTTTAATAATCATTTCTTCAACTTTTTTATCTGCGTTAGTAACAAAATTATTTGGACCTTTTATAGAAATTTGCAGTTTTTCCAATTCACCAAAATCTCTTATCAAAACCTTAGAGGCTTTTTCAGATGCTTTAATCATTAGATTCAAGTTGGGAGAAATAGAATTCATTTTAAATTTTTTTAATATATTCTAAGGTTCTTGTATCAATAATGATTTCATCATCAGACTCAATAAAGGGTGGAACTTGAATATTTAAACCGTTCTCAAGAGTTGCAGGTTTATAAGATGAAGAAACAGTTTGGCCTTTTAAAGCTACATCTGTAATTTTAATCTTGCAATTTATTTGATTAGGTAATTCAACAGATATAGCAATATCATTGTAAAAACTAATCGTTACCTCTAAATTCTCAACAAGTAATTTCCCTTTTTCTCCAACGATATCTTTATTAACTTCGATTTGTTCAAATGATTTGGGCTCGATAAAAAAATAATTTTTATCATCTTGATAAATGTAATTATATTTTGTCTCCTCTAATGATGCTTTTTCGACAGTTTCACTTGATCTAAATCTCTCATTTAATTTAGTATTTTTGTTAATACTTTTCATTTCTACTTGTGCGAATGCACCCCCCTTACCAGGTTTGACATGTTGAGTTTTTAGCACTTGCCACAAATCATTTTTATACTCTAAAAGCATGCCAACTCTAATTTCACCAGCATTTATTTTCATATAAATTTATTTATAGCCTCTATTGGTTTTATTTTTTTGTTTTTCCAAATGTAGCCTGAGATAGCTAAAAAGTTTGCTTTATTCAACAGAAGTTTTTGATAATTATTAGAGTTAATACCGCCAATCGCAACTATTGGTTTATTTGTGATACTTCTAGCTTTTTTTAATGTCCTAATAGATGCTTTGTATTTTACTTTTTTTGTTTTTGACGAATTAAAAGCTCCAAATGCCATATAATCTACTTTATTTCTAACAGCAACTTTAGCCAATTTAATTGAATTATGGCATGTAACTCCTATTATTTTATTTCCAATTAACTTTCTTGCATTTAAGATACTCATATCTTTTTGACCAAGGTGACAACCATCTGCATCTAATTTTATTGTTAAAAAAACATCATCATTTATAATAAACTTAACATTAAAATTTTTACAAATCTTTTTTATTTTTTTACCAATAATCATTTTATTTTTAAAATTTTCTTTCTTGAGTCTTAGCTGAAAAAAACTAACCTTATTTGTTTTAAAAACTTTAACTAAATCGCTGTAAAAAGAGTTTTTAATTTTTAATGGAGAAATTAGATAAATAAATTTTTTTTTATTGATTCTCAAGATCTTTAGACCATTTTCCTTGTGCTGCTAACGTATTCATCTTAGCTCTGTGGTTAAAAATTTTTTGTGTTCCCTCTATATTTTGTGTATCATTTGACCAAAATTTTAATGCACCTTGTTGTAGGGCTCGGCCATATGAAAAACTCATTATGAAATTAGTATTATTATTTTTATTTATTAGATTCAAATTTTCTGTTGCATCTATTTCAGATTGACCTCCAGATAAAAAAGCTATCCCAGGTACTTCTGAAGGAACGGAATTTTTTAAACATTCCAAAGTTAACTTTGCAACTTCATTATTTGAAATTTTATCTTTACACTTATTCCCAGCCAAAATCATGTTAGGTTTAAGTATTACTCCCTTCAAATCAACTTTGTGTAAAATTAATTCTTCAAAACATTTTTTAATCACCTCTGAAGTTTTTGAAAAACAATCTTTTGCTGAATGATCACCATCCATTAATACCTCTGGCTCGACTATTGGAACCATATTACACTCTTGAACCAATGCAGAATATCTTGCTAGCGCATGAGCATTTGATTGAATGGAAAGTTTACTTGGATATCTTTGAGATATATTATAAACGCCTCTCCATTTTGTGAATTTTGCGCCAAGTTTATAATACGCTTTTAATCTATCTCTTAATCCATCTAAGCCTTCAGTAATCTTTTCATCTGGCGATCCTGCTAAAACCTTAGCACCAGTATCGACTTTTATTCCTGGAAAAGAGCCCATTTTTAAAATTAATTCTGGGATCAAACTTTTTTTGGAAGTTTTTTGTTTTATTGTTTCATCATACAATATTACGCCACCTATACATTCACTCATACCTGATGCACTAAATAGCGTCTCTCTAAACAATAATCTGTTTTCTGGAGTTGATGGCACATTTACACCCTCTAGTCTTTTGGTCATAGTGCCAGTGCTTTCATCTGCAGCGAGGATACCTTTGCCTTTTTCTAAAATTTTAAGCGCAATATTATTTAGTTCAGACATGTTAACTTAAAGCTTTTATACCAGGAAGATCTTTACCTTCAAGATATTCTAAAAATGCACCACCAGCAGTTGAAACAAAATTAAAATCTTCAATTGCCTTAATTTTATTGATTAATGCTATTGTATCCCCTCCACCTACAACAGAGTAAATTGATTTGTTTTTATTTTTTTTAATAATTGCTTTTGCAATCTCATAACTACCATTTGCAAAGTTAGGATTTTCGAAATATCCAGCTGGTCCATTCCATAGAATTGTTTGACTATTTTCAATGACTTTTTTAATTGTGTTGATTGTTTTTGGCCCTATATCTAAAATTAAGTCATCTTCGTCTATTTCATTTAGCTCCTTAACCTTAGACACACTATTTAGATTTTTTCCCACCAAAACATCTATCGGATAAGTAATTGAGCAAGAATGTTGACTAGATATTTTAAATATATCTTCAATTATTTTTTCACAATTTTCCTCTTTAATTGATTTCCCTATTTGATTTCCTTTATGATTGAGAATATTGTTTGCCATTCCTCCAACAATAATAATATTATTAAATTTAGGTATTAAATTTTTAATTATCCCGATTTTTGTAGAAATTTTAGATCCTCCAATAATACAGGTAATCGGTTTTTTAATTTCAGAAGTAACTTTTTTTAAAGCAGTCAATTCTGCCTCTAATTGAATCCCAGCAAAAGAGGGCAAAAACTCCGTGATTTTACTTACAGATGTGTGGGCTCTGTGAGAGCAAGAAAATGCATCATTTACAAACAAATCTGCTAAACCCGCTAATTGCTTAGCAAATGAAGTATCATTTTTTTCTTCTTCCTTATTAAATCTAATATTTTCCAAACATATTATTTCATCAAATTTTCCTATAAACAAATCCTTTTTTCGTAATTGGAAAATATCAGCACTGATTAGTTTAATTTTTTTATTAATTTTTTTTTCTAAATATTCACAAATTGGCTTCATAGATAGATCATTTTTTTTTTCCCCTTTGGGACGTCCTACATGAGAAACCACTATAATTCGTGAATTTTTACTAAGTAAAAAATTAATTATTGGTAAAATTTTATCAATTCTCGTCTTGTCAGTGATTATACCATTTTTTAAAGGAACGTTTAAATCTAATCTTAACAAAACGTTTTTTTGATCTAGATTTTCTTGATCTTTAATATACTTCATTAAGATATCTTACGAAGGTACTCTGCTATATCACACATTCTATTGGAAAAACCCCACTCGTTATCATACCATGCTGAAATTTTGCCCATGTTTTTACCAATTACATTTGTTAATTTTGCATCAATAATTGATGATGCGGAATCATGGTTAAAATCTACTGAAACAAGTTTTTCTTCAGTTATTTTTAAAACCTTATTTTTATTATTTTTACTAAATTTATAAAAAGATGAATTTATTTTATCTATACTTAAATCCTTTTTTGTTTGAAAGACCAGCTCAACTAATGAAACATTGGGAGTTGGTACTCTCATCGCAACACCTTCTAGTCTTCCTTTTAATGATGGTATAATTTCACCAATTGCTTTTGAAGCTCCAGTAGAGGTTGGTACTATAGACTGACCGGCGGATCTTGCTCTTCTAGGATCTTTATGAGAATTATCAAGCATTCTTTGATCCGTTGTATAAGAATGAATAGTTGTCATAAAACCTTTCTCTATTCCAAAATTATTATTTAAAACATAAACGACCGGAGCCAAGCAATTAGTTGTACAAGAGGCTGCAGAAATAATTTTGTCTTTTTTTGAAATATTCATGTGATTTACCCCATAAACTATAGTTTTATCTGCACTTTTACACGGGGCTGAAACAATTACTTTTTTAGCTCCGTTTTTAATATGATTAATTAATTTATCCTTTGAATTAAATTTACCTGTACATTCAAAAACTATATCAACATTATATTTCCCCCATGATATACTGTTTAAATTATTTTCCTGCGAATAAGTAATTTTATTTCCGTTAATTACTAATTTATTTTTTTCAATAGATACTTTTGCTTTAAATTTTCCATGCACACTGTCTCTTTTTATAAGATCACAAGCCGTTCTAATATCTGCTCTATTATTAATGTGATTAATCTTTAGACCTTTATGTTTTTCTTCAAAAATAGATCGAAGGACCATCCTGCCAATTCTTCCTAATCCATTAATTCCAATTTTAGCTTTCAAAATTTTTCCTTAATTTTATTTACAATATTTTCCTCATTTAATTTAAAATGATTATAAATATCTTTGAACGGTGCGCTTTTTCCAAATTCGTTAATTCCAAAATTCAATCCGTCATCACCAGTATATTTTTTCCAATAGTTCGTCTCAGATGCCTCTATAGAAACCTTTAATAAATTACTTGTTAATATTTCAGATTTATAATTATCATTCTGTAGGTCAAAAATTTCATGGCAAGCCATTGATATAACCTTTGAATAGATATTATCTGTGGCTAATTTATGACTAATCCTACATGCAAGATCAATTTCAGAACCACTTGAAATTAAAACTAAATTTATATCATTTCCAGTTCTCATTATTTCATAAGCTCCTTTAGAGCATTGATTAACATCCAAATATTCCCTTCTAATTGGAATTGTCTTTTGTCTAGTTAAAGCAATAACACTTGGGGTGTTTTTATTTTCTAGGGCTATCTGCCAACATTCAAATGTCTCTATAGTATCCGCAGGTCTAAAAACATTTAAATTAGGTATAGATCTAAGTGCTGACAATTGTTCAATTGGTTGATGCGTAGGCCCATCTTCACCAAGGCCAATAGAGTCATGGGTGAAAACAAAAATCACTTTTTGACCCATCATAGCTGAAAGCCTAATTGATGGTTTACAATAGTCACTGAATATTAAAAAAGTTCCTCCGTAAGGAATTAAATTACTGTGTAAAGAAATCCCATTCATTACTCCACACATGGCATGTTCTCTAACTCCATAATGAATATAATTTCCATCAAATTTTCCAGGTTTAATAATTTTATGATTTTTAGTTTTTGTATTATTAGAGCCAGCCAGATCTGCAGACCCTCCTATAAGATTTGTTAACTTTGATGCAATCTCAAGAAATTTTTCTGAAGATTTTCTTGTCGCCATCGGTTCCAAAATTTTTATATAATTTTTTTTGAACTCCTCAATTTCCTCTCTTATAGAAGTTGGAATTAAATTTTCCTTTTTTGTGTTATCCTTAGAATTAAATTTTTCTGCCGCTAAAGATGCTCTATTTCCAATATCTCTCCATGCATTTAATATTTTATCTGGAATTTCGAAAGGCTTGTGCTTCCAATTTAATTTTTTTCTTACTAAATTAATTTCATCTTGACCCAAAGGACTTCCATGAGAAGATGCTTTACCGCCTTTATTAGGAGAGCCAAAACCTATAGTAGTTTTGCAAGATATAGCAATGGGTTTTTTTGAATTTTGAGCTTTTTTTAATGCACTAAAAATTTGTTTTTCGCTATGTCCGTTTATATCTAAATAATTCCAACCATAACTTTCAAATCTTTTTTTTGTGTTATCTGATACTGCCAAGTTAGTTGGGCCATCTATCGATACAGAGTTATTATCAAACAATAAAATAAGATTCTTTAATTTTAAATGACCTGCTAGACTCAAAGCTTCATGGCTTATACCTTCCATTAAACAACCATCTCCAGCCAGAACATAAGTTTTATGATTTATAAAATTCTTGCCAATTTTACTTTTTAAAATCTCTTCTGCTAAAGCAAAACCAACAGCATTTGAAATTCCCTGACCAAGTGGCCCCGTAGTTGTTTCAATACCAGAATTAGAGTGATATTCTGGGTGCCCAGCGCATATGGAATCTAATTTTCTAAAATTTTTTATGTCATCTAAAGATACACTTTTATATCCAGTTAAATAAAGCAAAGAATACAAAAGCATAGACCCGTGTCCTGCTGACAAAATAAATCTATCTCTGTTTATCCAATTTGGATTTTTAGGATTAAATCTTAAAAAGTTCTTAAATAAAACTGTTGCTACATCTGCCATGCCCATAGGCATCCCTGGATGACCAGAATTTGCTGCTTCTACCGCATCAATTGATAAAAATCTAATTGCGTTAGCTAATTGTTTATGTTCTACTTTCAATTGTTAACCTATCTAGACTAAGATGACTCAATTTATTAATATAATATATATATGAAATACTTCAGTGAGAAAGAAAAAAAGCTGGAAATAGCTCTAAACAAATTAAAAAAACTAAATTTGCTAGAT
>Ga0163109_10004822_pt1 | contig 10203 bp, 10 predicted proteins | sample CRUFie1St13metaG_FD_108704 | JGI IMG/M metagenome (GOLD analysis project Ga0163109, IMG submission 108704) | Marine microbial communities from the Costa Rica Dome - CRUD Field 142mm St13 metaG | ecosystem: Environmental > Aquatic > Marine > Oceanic > Photic zone | place: Costa Rica: the Eastern... | reverse complement strand
ATAGAACGCTTTAAAGTCATGGAAAGAAAACTCTTGAACGGGATAATGACCCCTTCAATGATCGTTGCCGTCGCGCTCGGAGGCTGGATGATCATACTAGTACCCGACTATATGACCCAAGGGTGGATGCATGCCAAACTCACATTTGTGATATTGTTAATTGGGTACCACCACTGGTGTATTAAAATCGTCAAAACATTCAAAAACGATGCCAACACAAGAAGTCATGTATGGTATCGCTGGTTTAACGAAGTACCGGTGATTGGTCTCGTTGCAATTTCTGTCTTGGTAATCGTTAAACCATTTTGATGCAAGGTTTGTATGTCATAACCGATGCTTCGGTAACCCAGCCTGAGCAACTCTATAGGCAGATACAAGAAACAATTGAGGGTGGCGCCGCCTACATTCAGATGCGACACAAGGGTAATGATCTGGGGCTACTCGAAGCACTCGCTGATGCCGCTATAGATATCTGTCGCACTAAAGGTAAACCATGCATCATTAACGATCATGTCCTCATTGCCCGGAGCCTTGGAGCAGAAGGAGTGCATCTAGGTCAAAACGACGAATCGCTGATCAATGCTCGTAAGGCTCTCGGGCCAAGCGCTATTATCGGTGGTACCTGTCACGACTCCACCCAACTTATGGAACGGGCTGTCCGCGAGGGCGCCACCTACTGCGCATTCGGTCGATTATTTAGATCGGAGACCAAGCCAACTGCTAACGGGCTATCCCTCTCTAAACTGAGTGAACTCGTAGAAGCATGCCCGATCCCGGTGGTCGCAATTGGTGGCATCAACGCAGATAATGCTAACCAAGTTTTAGACACAGGAGTCTCAATGCTTGCAGTCTCCGGAGCCGTTTTCAAATCTAAAGACATCGGGGAGGCGGCGCGCCGTCTTTCTGAACTACTTTAAGGAAAAAGCATGTCTAAATCAGAACAACTCTACCGAAGAGCCAGACAATCCATCGCCGGTGGAGTTAACTCACCTGTTCGGGCCTTTCGCGCCGTTGGTGGGACCCCTCTTTTCTTCAGCAAAGCTGAGGGACCCTACCTCTATGACGCCGATGGCAAGCGTTATATCGACTATATTGGCAGTTGGGGTCCAATGATTGCAGGACATGCCAATCCCACGATATTACGAGCCGTACGAGAAGCAATTGAAAACGGACTATCTTTCGGAGCACCGACAGCTATCGAGACAGAGATGGCCGAAATCGTGAAATCTTTTTTCCCATCAATGGTAAAGCTCAGGTTCTGCTCAAGCGGAACCGAGGCAACCATGAGCGCAATTCGACTCGCGAGAGGTTTCACTGGTCGCGACACCATCGTTAAATTCGAAGGATGCTATCACGGACACTCGGACAGCTTGCTGGTTAAGGCTGGATCAGGCGCTCTCACATTCGGCATTCCAAGTTCGCCCGGCGTCCCCCCAGAACTAGCTAAACAAACGCTAAATCTTCCGTTTAATGATCTGGAGGCAGCTACCAAGTTACTGAATCAACGAGGTGACTCGATCGCATGTATTATTATTGAACCAATCACCGGTAATATGAACATGGTTATTCCGAAACCCGGCTATCTCCGCGGTTTACGCGAGTTGTGTGATCAATATGGTGTGATTCTAATCTTCGATGAGGTGATGACGGGATTTCGTGTCGCCAAAGGTGGTGCTCAAGGCCTATTCAAAATTGCTCCAGATCTGACGTGTCTCGGAAAGATTATTGGGGGCGGTATGCCAGTAGGTGCGTTTGGCGGCCGTCAAGACATTATGGATATGCTGGCTCCCGATGGGCCTGTCTATCAAGCAGGTACCTTATCCGGAAACCCTGTCGCCATGGCGGCAGGCATTGCCACACTGTCAGAATTATCAACCCCGGGTTTCTATGAACAACTAAACGCAACGACTGAACATTTTGTCTCAGGCGTATTAAGTGCCGCGCAGGAGGCTGGGGTTAGAATGCAGGGCGTCAGTCGCGGAGGAATGTTCGGCTTGTTTTTTGCTAAAAAACCGGTGACCTCTTTCGACGAAGTTACCGCCTGTGATGAAAATTTGTTTAAGCGCTTCTTCCATTTGATGCTAGACCGTGGTGTATACCTAGCCCCATCCATGTATGAGGCAGGATTTGTCTCATCAACACACAGCGACAACGTGATCAACGATACAGTTGCAGCAGCAAGAGAGTCCCTAAAGGCGCTTTAAGAGCCAGATGCGCGCGCCAAACGTCGCGCCTCGCTCGCCCCTGATGTGTCACCAAGAGCGTCCTTTGCTCGGGCGATCACCGTATACAGATCACGCTTCATAGCCTTATCGGTACCCGACAGGTCAACGCCCTGAGTCGCTATACTTGCCGCAGCTTCGAGACTACCTTGTTCGAGTCTTAGGCTGGATAGCTGGAAATATACTTCCGGTTCCGTTGGGGCGATTCTCTGTGCACGCTCTAGTCGCGCAGATGCTCCGACCAAATCTCCTGCAGTTCGCAGCTGATCTGCCTCTTCCAATAGGGAAAGAACTGCTGGGGCAATCTCGCGCACTTCTTTTGGTTGATCAACCGGTTCAATTTTTGCAATGGGTTCAATCGGAGTTACTTTGTTACGCTCAATATTTTGGGTTTTGCCATCTGGAGTGACTTCCGGAACCATGCGCATCGAAGAGATCACTCGATCGTCCTCGTTAGCGCGCCATGATGCGTCAACTACAGGGGGACGAGACACCGGCGCCTGAGCACAACCCACCAAAAGCGCAACACACATTAAACTCAATCCAAGTCGCATTGTTATCCTCCAAACCAGTATTTTAGCCAATGACCCTCCAATGAATTTGCGGGGTTTGATCCACAGTCATCCGCCTTCTCATTAACATATTCTGTCGGTAATGGTCGTCTTTCAGCACCTTGACAACGTTTATCAACCACCTGCCCCGATCTATTTAACCACGCGTAACCCAAGCCCTGAGGCAAATTATTTGGCCGGTGGAGTCTCCCAACATATTGAAACGCATCAGAAATAACGGGGAGTGCTGCAACTGAACCAATTAATCCCGCCTTACGATTATCGTCAAATCCAACCCATGCAGTGCCTAAGCGGCGACCATCCGCACCAACGAACCACGCATCGCGACCATCGTCAGTGGTCCCCGTTTTCGACGCCATGATCTCCGCGTAGCGTTGACCAAACGCACGTCCGGTTCCCACTTTTGCTCCGACTCGCATCATATGATCAACTTGAACTGCAGCGCGCGCTGTAATCAACCGCGTGGCCCGAAAAGGTTCTCGCGTTAATACTGAACCTGCATCATCCACAACGCTTCTTACTGCTTTGAGCGGTGCTTGGTAGCCTTGGTTAAGCAAGGCCTGATAACGCTGAGCTACCTGATATGGCGACATTTCAGAGACTCCAAGTAATGTAGCAGGCGGCTTAGTTGGCCCTACGGGAATACCAAGTTCATCCAACCGATCCAAAATTTGATCGAGACCCAGTCCAAAAGCTAGATGCACGGTTGCCTGATTGATACTACTCGCTACCACACTTTCCAAACGAACAATACCAAGCTCTTTCTCATCATAATTTTTAGGTGTCCAAACACTACCCCGCTCGTCTTCGATGGAAATGGTCTGATCGCGGACCAGAGTACCGGCATGTAATCTCAGATCCTGCTCAATAGCGGCAGCAACCACAAAGGGCTTAACCAAGGATCCAATCTGTCGCCTTGCATCAAGTACTCGATGAAAACCCAACCGGTTATCGCGACCTGCGAGAACAGCTAGTATCTCACCTGTCGGTATATCAACCATGATCGCTCCTAACTGGACCTCCCCATGTGAATCAAGGTTGCTGGCCTTTAATCGGGCGAGTATGTTTCTTCGACCCTCATCCAAACCTCGATGTATTTGAGGATCAAGCGCGGTATAGACTCTTAATCCATCGGCCGTCAGTTGTTCGCTGGTATAATCTTGTGCTAATTCTCTCCGCACGATCGATACGTAACCCGGGAAACGACCAATACGATCGGCTGGCAGCTCGGGAACCGACAACGCCTCACCCGAGGCTCTGATTTTTTGCTGCGTGGAGATAACCCCCAACGAAGCAGCTAACTGTAAAACAAGATTTCGACGCTCGAGAGCTCGTTCGGGGAAGCGTCTTGGATCGAACACACTTGGTCCCTTGATCAACCCAATCAATAGTGCTTGCTGGCTGACAGATAACTCCCTTATCGGTTTGCCAAAGTAAAATTGTGCTGCTGTTCCAAATCCGTGAACAGCACGACTACCCCACTGTCCGAGAAATACTTCATTTATGTACGCGTCGAGAATACGGTCTTTGGAAAACTCCGCGTCGAGCAAAATTGCGTAGATCGCCTCAATTGCTTTTCGCGTCAGGCTGCGCTCCCTTGTCAAATAAAGATTCTTCACCAACTGCTGCGTCAATGTACTGCCGCCCTGCGAGAAACGACCAGCTACAATATTATTAATAATGGCCCGCGAAATGCCTGTGATCGATATCCCTGCATGATCGAAAAAACTCCGATCTTCAACGGCTATTAGCATCTCAATAAAGCCCTTTGGAAGGTCACTCAAGGGAACAATTTCTCGGTCTGCATGTTTGCCCGATAACTTGGCCAGCACCAAAGGCTCGAAACGAATTATCTCAAGCGGCTCGGAGTCACCATTCCTGACCATCTCGACCAGATTTTTTGAAAAATTAATTTGGACCAAGCGGTCCGGTTCTTTACCATCTGGGTAATTATGGCCTCGCATACCAACCCAAAGGGAATTGCCATCTATGCGATATTGCCCCTGAGCTGGCGAATCTTGAACTGATTCATAGTTCAGAAGGTCAAGCTCGAATCGTACCTGTTCCTGTGAAAACATCACGCCTGAATAAAGTTCCAGAGGTCGTGCAAAAATTTTTGCGCCGACTGCCCAAGACAGTGACTCAAACTGTCGTATTAGACTTGCATTGAGATAGACTAAACCCATCCCCACTGCTACAAACAGGGTCAAAAATAATTTAAGCGACGAACGCAACCACCGATTCATGGTGACAGTATACAGGGAGGACCAATTGAGCGAGACGCTGATTGACGCATTGCGTCACGAATCATGCTTTCAGCACGACGTAAAAACGATCGAAGTGATTGAGTCAGATCTCGCGTGGGTCATTCTCACCGGGCAGTATGCTTATAAAATCAAAAAGCCACTCGACCTATATTTCCTTGATGCGAGCACACTAGAGTTACGGGAAAAACTCTGTCAGAGCGAATTCACTTTAAACCAACGAAATTTTCGTAATCTTTATCTAGGTGTGGTTGGTATCTTCGAAGATAATCGAAAGATTCGGGTCGAGTATGGGTCCGGGAACCTAATTGAATATGCTGTCAAGATGCGACAGTTTGATCCCACTAAAACGTTAGATCAAATACACGACCGAGAAGGACTGAACCACTCTAGACTTGAGCAACTTTGTAAGGAAGTGTTTGGCCTACACGCAAAAGCTCCCGTTTCTGGAATCGAAACCCCATTCGGCGAACCGAACTCCCTTTATGTCCCCGCCCAACTAAATTTCGACCAGGTCAGGCCCCATCTCACAGAAGCCAAAGATCTATCGCAATTATTACAACTCGAGGCGTGGGCGCATGAGTATCTGAAGCGTCTGTGGCCCCGATTCGCCGAACGAAAAGACCTAGGCATGATTCGGGAGTGTCATGGGGACCTGCACTTGGGAAACGTCTTGGAGACGGAATTAGGTGATATTCGTCTTTTTGATTGTATTGAGTACCGATCCGAATTCCGCTGGATTGATGTGATCAGTGAGATCGCTTTCTTAACAGTTGATCTAGAGGCGAGGAACGACTTTGCGTCCGCATGGCACCTCTTGAATCGCTACCTCGAATTGAGTGGTGATTATCACGCACTCTGGGTTTTTCAAGGCTACCAGGCATACCGGGCGATGGTTCGCGCAAAGGAGTGCTTATTGGGTCTCAACGCACCCATTCTCCCGACAGAGACTGACCCCTCGCCTCTGGCGAGATATCGAAATTATGTCGTTATGGCCGAACGCGCGACGATGATTCGACCTCGAGTTTTATTGATCACACTCGGCCTCGACGTTTCCGTAAGGCAGTCGCTCACCCATCAGTTAATCGATGATTTCGGTATGATCAGACTTCAGTCTGATCTTGAGCGGCAAAGGCTTTATGGGGATCAAGAAAATACAATACCGAAAACATATCGACACCTTGTTGAGCTTGCTGAGCTGACACTCCGGGCGGGTTTCCCGGTTGTGGTGTCGGGTGACTTTGAAAACTCAGATGATAGAGAGCGTTTCAGACGATTAGCCGAATCGCATGGACTCCTATTTGGGATACTCACGGATGAGAGTAGTGCGAGCCAAGCAGACCCCAATCAAGAGGAATTAGCCTATACACACGTGCTGAGGCTCGACGATCCGGAACGGATGATTCGAGAGGTGAGGGATCTAGGGCAGTCCTTTGGGATGCATTTAGGTGTCCATAGGTGAATGCAGTCGATCATTTAATTCGAGGATTCGATGGGTTTTTCAGACCAAATATCTCGGATTAAGCAAGAAGCGCAAAATCTGTCCCCTGCAAAAGAAACATTGGATGAACCCCTGACCGCTGGTGAAAGAAAACTATCGGGAAAACTAATGCAGGTAAGCCACACTGGCGAGATTTGTGCTCAAGGGTTATTTAACGGCCAGACAGTATTTGCTTGAGATCAGGCTATCTACGAGGCACTAATCAACGCGGCGGAGAAAGAACTGGACAACCTAGCTTGGTGTAGAGACCGTCTTAAAGATCTCGGGACCAGACTCAGTATCTCAGATCCCTCATAGTGTGCAGCATCTCCCGGCCTCGGGGCAGGAGATGCGCTCATTTCAGATGAGGTATCACCAGGATTTGTCCACGCAACAGAAGATAACGTTGAACGTCACCTTCGAGAGCATCTGGAAAGACTACCTGCAAGAGACCTCACCTCACGGCGAATCCTTGAGAAAATGCTAGATGATCAGACCCGATATAGCCAATCGGCACTCGACAAGGGCCGAAAAAAACACCCCCGACGAATCCGGAGGCTTATGCGGAAGTACGCTAGACTCATTACTAAAACAGCAGAGCGCTTTTGATTGAAGTATTCAAACCTTTTAATTCCGTAAATGTAGAAAATCTTTACCGAATAGGGTCCCTGCAACCTGCAGATTAACCAGTACGACTATACAAAAGTAACCCGATGACTCAAACCAACACCGGCCTCTTCGAGCATCTTAGATACCGAACAATATGTTTCGGCGGACAGAGCAACCGCCCGCTCAACTTTACTTTCATCTAAATTGTTACCCGAAATCTGAAAATTTATCGTGATTTTTGTGAAAACAGATGGAACGGCATCAGCACGCTCGGCCTCAAGGGTACATTCACAGGAAGCAACATCTTGTCGTTGTTTTTTTAAGATTGTAATTACGTCGAAACTTGCACAACTTCCGAGTCCCATCAATATAAGCTCCATCGGCCTAGGCCCAATATTACGCCCACCATGCTCAGGCGCACCATCTACAACCATTGCGTGCCCTGAACCACTCTCAGCTAGAAAACTTACATCCCGATGCCAAGAAATACTTGCTTTCATTTACCTAACCACTCCTTTAACAGTTCAAGTTCCGACTTGAGTTCAGCTTCATGGATTTGTAACAACTGTCGCCTTACCGCATCGTGCTCGCGACGAATCGAGACATCCATCTGCTGACGCGCCTCGCCAAAAGGCATCGATAAGATCACGTCGCTAATTTCATCGAACCTACCAAGCTTCAGTCTGGACAGCCAATCAGTATAATGAGCATCAAGTAACACACGAATGCGTAACAGACACTCGGACCGATCTACCTGCTCATCCAAATAGGAATCGATCAGAATCTTAATCCCTAGGAGCGCATCTTGTTTTTGTTGTTCGCGCTTACCCTCTATTGTCTTCAACTTCCTAATTAGATACGAGGCGTAGCAAACTAACGTCGCCAGAACGACAAGGGCGAGGACTGTGGGCCAGAACATCACTCGAGATCCTGAAACAATCCCATCAATGCTACCCCGGGATCCGGTTGACGCATGAAAGCCTCACCAACCAAGAATCCATAAACCCCGTGTGAGTGCATCAGTTCAACGTCCTTGGTCTGCAAAATACCGGACTCCGTTATCAAAAGTCGATCCTCAGGAATTTTATCCAACAAATCGAGGGTTACCTCAAGCTTAGTCTCAAAAGTATGCAAGTTACGGTTATTTATCCCAATTAATCGGCTTTCAAGCTCAAGCGCGCGATGAAGTTCTCTCTCATCATGGACTTCGATCAAAACATCAAGCGCAACCGAGCGTGCAGTTTCGAAAAGTCCCTCTAATGTAGCCTCATTCAGAGCCGATACAATCAATAAAATGCAATCGGCACCCAACGCTCGCGATTCAAAAATTTGATAGGGATCAATGATGAAATCCTTTCGGATCACGGGCAAAGCACATGCTCCACGAGCGGCTTTGAGATCTGCATCAGATCCTTGAAAAAAATCCTGATCGGTAAGTACCGATAAACATGTTGCACCCGCCGTCTCGTACTGACTCGCGTGCAAGGCTGGTTGAAAATCAGACCTAAGCAATCCCTTCGAAGGTGACGCCCTTTTAATTTCGGCAATGACCGCGGACTTCTTAGATTCCATCTGAGATACTAAGCTATCAGAGAATCCTCGAGGCGGATCCTGCTTCGCGATTAAATCTTGTAACTCTTCAACCGCATAGCGTGCTTTTCGGTCGGCGACCTCCACACGTTTTCTCTCAATAATCCGATCCAAGATTGTCGTTGAGCAACCCATGAACTATTTGCCCTTAAGTACTTGGGTAAGATTAGCTAGTGCTTCCAGCTTATGTATCGCTTCACCGGATTCCATAACGTCCCAAGCAGCTTCAACCCCATCTTGAATAGAGTGAGCGCAACCTGCAGCGTAAATGGCAGCCCCCGCGTTCAACGCTACAATATCAGATGCAGGATGATCGCCCGCTGTTAGGGCTATCTTGACCATTTTGAGGGATTCTTCAGAATTATCGACGATTAAATCATCACGATCGCTAAGATCTAAATTAACATCTTGCGGTTTAATACGGTATTCACGAATTCGACCATCCTTTAGTTCGGCCACTCGACTCGCAGCCGAAACGCTCAACTCATCTAAGCCATCTTCAGAGCAAACAACCAGAACGTGTCTAGAACCCAAGCGATGGAGAACTTCAGCCAGCGGCGTCAAAAGTGTTTCATCAAAAACGCCCAACACCTGATTAGGAGCACTTGCAGGATTAGTGAGTGGTCCAAGTACATTGAAGATAGTCCGCATCCCTAATTCTTTTCTTGGTCCTATTGCGTAGCGCATTGCAGAGTGATGCGCTGGTGCAAACATAAACCCAACGCCCAGAGTCTCTATACATTTTACCACTTGACTCACATCCAAATCTAAGCAAACGCCCGAAGCCTCCAGCACATCCGCGGAGCCTGACTTTGATGAGACAGACCGATTACCATGCTTTGCAACACGACCACCAGCCGCGGCAACTACAAAGGCAGACGCCGTTGAAACATTAAATATGTTACTACCATCACCCCCCGTCCCGCAGGTATCAACCAAAAAATCTACGGGAACATCCACTTTCTGAGAGAGTTCCCGCATAACACTCGCCGCGCCAAAAATCTCGTCGATGGCCTCTCCTTTCATACGCAGCCCCATCAAAAACGCACCTATCTGCGCATCCGTTGCGGAACCAGTCATTATCGTTCGCATTGCAAAAGTCATTTCTTCAGCGTTTAGGTCTTGCCCCGCACACACAGCTGCAATCGCTTCTTGGATGGTCATGACCAATTACCTCCCATAAGAGCCAAAAAATTTCGCAACAACTCATGGCCTCGTTGACTAGCGATCGATTCAGGATGGAACTGAACACCCTCTACCGTAAAAGTTTTGTGCCTGATACCCATGATCGCTTCAAGTTGACCAAGATCATCATGACTCCACGCTGTGACTTCTAAACACGCAGGCACCGCGGCGGGATCGATTACAAGCGAGTGATATCGCATTTGCACTAGGGGCTGATCAAGACCCAAATATAATTTCTGTCCATCGTGGCGAATTTCACTAGTTTTACCATGCATTACTTT
>Ga0163109_10004821_pt1 | contig 10204 bp, 7 predicted proteins | sample CRUFie1St13metaG_FD_108704 | JGI IMG/M metagenome (GOLD analysis project Ga0163109, IMG submission 108704) | Marine microbial communities from the Costa Rica Dome - CRUD Field 142mm St13 metaG | ecosystem: Environmental > Aquatic > Marine > Oceanic > Photic zone | place: Costa Rica: the Eastern... | reverse complement strand
TACCGGTTCGCCGTTCTGGAACAGGGCCAACAAAGAATCATCCATGGCTTTGTCCAGCGGGATAGATCTGCCCATACTGGCGGCATCCGCCCCTACCGCGGCAATCCATCGAGCCTCAGGCAGCACGCCAGCCTCGTCCAGCAGGACAGACAGGGGAATTCCGGTCCATTCCGCGCAGGAGACCAAGCCATGAAGGCTTTGTGCTGTGCCATCCGGGTCGCCGCCGTAGAGCAGGGCGCCACTGTTACCGGAGCACTCGAGAAAATGGATTTTACTGACCATCTGGTACTTTAGCAGGTCTTCATAATCGAACATCAAAGGTTGACGAACCAGTCCATGTATAACGAGTTTATGACCAGCCGGATCAATTGCCGGAACACCCGCATGATGGCGCTCGAAATGCAGGCTGTTCGGGGTGATGGTGCCTTGCAGGTGCTGCAGAGGCGAACGGGATGCGCCTCCGCCCGGGTAAAGCGGGTTGCCAAATCCCGACTGTCGTTCCAGTTGGGCATGCGCAGAACGGCCGCCATACGGGCTAGTACCCGGCCCTGGAGTCTTCGACCAGGCAGGGATTTCCATATTTATTCCAGGTTCCTGCCCGATCACAGGCCGCGCTAAGGCGAGTCCAGCACCCCCGAGCGCGGTGCTTAACAAATGCCGGCGGCTAAGCAAGCCATTAGCCGCGACCTTTTCTAGATCAAGTGCTACGTTCCGACCCTTGCTAGATTTTGTCATGAGGTCACCTTATTGGATTCATCTAGTTGATAGCAACAAACTGCCGGGCTTCCTGCACAAAGGGGTGTGCTTCGTCGCGTCGGATGGTCAGCAGCTTTTCATATAATTCATTGGCTCTGTCGCTGTTGCCCGAGGCAGCGTGCGCTCTTGCTGCACCCAGCAAAGACAAAGGGCGGTTTGGCAAGCGTTGAAGAGCCGTTTCGAACAAGGCGGCTGCATCACCGGCGAAACCGAAAGCCAGATTAATCTCACCGGCTAGTTCATGGATGGGTTTCAAGGGAGTCGCCGCTCCATTGGGAAGTCGCCCGGCTTCTTTCAATGCGATCGCCTCAGCCAGAAGTTCCAGCGCCTCCTGCTGGGTGGGCAGGCCATCTGTAGTCAACCCTTCGAGCAACAGCTCCTCTGCCTGTTTTGCCTTGAGAAGTGCAGTGACCTCAGCATAGATGATCTTGAGCCCAGTGTTGCTGGGACTGTCTGAGGACAGGCTGTTGATGCGAGCTGCCGTCCTCTCGGCTAGATTCAGGTCGCCCAGATGAGCGGCGCTCAACCCGAGGGCAAGGAGTTCATCTGCGCCTAGTTCGTCGGAGAGTGCCGTTATTTGCCATTGCTGCGTTTCAATCACATGTCTCGCGCGCATGGTTTTCAGAGTCGCGGAGGAACGACCGTCATCCGGGTTTTCTTTGAGGGTCTGTTCCGCGCGCTCGATCCAGAGTTCAGAGCGGTCAATATTGCCGAGCTGAAGATCACCGTACTGCCCCCAGTCCCCAGAGTGGTTCTGATCGCCGACCCGGTCACCTGGTTGCCAGAGATCTCGTGCCGCTTGCCAGGCTGACTCATTCCACATCGACACTTCCTCCCACATGCCGTGCTGGATAAATATGTGCGAAGGCATGTGCCGGGCATGGGAGACTGCGGGAGCTATATCCCGGTATTTCTGTGCTGCCTCGAGCGCGATTGGGGCATGGAGCGGATCGTCAAAAGCGTGAATAACGTAGTGGGCAGCGCCAGGGTGATTGTCGTTCTCCTTGAACAGCTCCAGTGCCAGAGAGCCCGCATACATGTTCATTCGCTCGCGGTTGTCGCCTGAATGACCCGCTGCGGCCAGTAAAGAAACGGTATAAAAGGCCTTGACCTCATAATCCTCCGGATACTGATCAAACACGGACTTCATGGCTTCCATCCAGGCAATTCGTCGCTCCGGCATACCGCCCGGCGTCAGAGCGTACGCCTCAGCAGCCTGTAGAAATCCTCTTTCTTTTTCATTCTGCGCTTTGGCTGCACGCAGCGTAGGGGTCGAAGCGAGTTTCATCAGCGCCTGGCCCGGGCCTTCGCTCAATGTGCCAAAAAAAGGATGCTGGTACGTAAACGCTTCGCCCCAGTAGGCCATAACGAAGTCCGGATCATGCTGTTGGGCCGCGCGAAAAGCTTCCTGGGCCTGTGTCATACCAAAGCTGTGCAAGTAGCCAACTCCGGCGAGGAAGGCCTCCTGAGCCTCGGCGCTGGCCGTGGTGGTCGGAAAGTCATAGGTTCCTATGCGACTGAAGTCGGTGGTCTGGGCTTGGATTAACGCTGAGAAAATTAATGCAACAAGCAGGGCACTGGCGTGGCGGAAAGACATATCTGTACCTCTTTTTGGGTTTTTGTCCGGCATAACTTGTGCGCCTTGGACTTGTGATGAGAATGTCAGGCCTTCAGAGTGCCAACTCTGCCGATTGATTGCAAATTCTCCTCAACTGTCCCGGTCGAATCAGGATGAAGCGCGTCATTGACTGTCTGACAACCTCTTATGTTGCTAAGAAAATGGCGCCCTGTTGGTGCTCAGATATCATGGAAAGGCAGGATTTTTGCCACCGCTGCTCGCTCACGCATCCTGCGATTGTGAATTGCGATGTTGGGGAAATCCCTAATATCTACGCCATCCCCTTCGAGCCAGTTGCTAATGGTGAACAAATAAGGGTCAGCCAGGGAGTAGGCTTTTCCCATCACCCACGGACCCTGAAAGAAGTCGTCAGCGATCAATTGAAAACACGCTCGCATTGTTTGCGGGACTTTCTGTTGCATTGCCTTGAGGGCGTTTTCATCATCGACCCATCTTTCGCCTCTGACTCGGTGTGCATGGGCAACGTGGACGGTAGCACAAAGATACGCGTTGAATTCCTGAAGCTTGGCCAGTTGGAAAGCATCTTTCGTTGGCGCCAGGTTTGCGCCAGGATATCGTTGAGCAAGATATAGCAGAATAGCCGGCGTTTCGGTGATAAGCCCTTTGTCCGTGACCAGTGCCGGTACGCGCCCTTTAGGATTAATGCCAAGATATGAGTCGCTCCTCTGTTCGCCGGCCGAAAAATCCAATACCCGGGATTCATAATCTGCCCCAACCTCTTCCAGAGTGATGTGAGAAGCGACAGCGACAGTTTTGGGTGCGAAATAAAAAATCATTAGGCCTGCCTTTTAAAATATGTTTAATGAATTGGCTGGTATAAAAACAACGATCAGGTCTAGCCTTGAACACACTCCGAACACCGGTTTATTGCTTTACAAGCCGAAGGCCACCAGTCATACTGCGCCGCGATTGTATTCGGTGTGATGCTGGCGCAACGTTGCGCGCGGTATCAATTAAATGGGAAGTCGGTGTAAACCCGACGCTGCCCCCGCAACGGTAAGTCCTGAGCCTTGAGCTTCGGAACGAGTCCGATACCAGCCAAATCACAATTGCGCCCGGTAGCTGTCCGATAGCTATGCCGTGAGCGCATTCCACGATGTAGCGGAGGGCGCGTCGAGGGCTGCTTGGGGCGTTCGGCTCCGCGTCCACGTTTGTCTCTCCCTTATCAGTTCTTGTTTGGCGCTTTGACCCGAGTCAGCGTCACGAAATCTGTATGGGGAATGGTTTTGTCAGTATATATTACACGCAGTTTTTCAGTAATGATTCTTGTCGCGCTGCTTTGGACCCGCCCTAATGAGCTTCGGGCGCAAGTGGCAATCGATGAAATCGTTGTAACGTCTAATCGAATACCCATTCCGGCGCGCCAGCTAGGAACCTCTGTTTCAGTACTGGACTTCGAGGGAATTGAATCTCGCGGTACGCTCGCACTCGCTGATGTGATCCGGCAAATGCCGGCAGTAGCGGCCAGCAGCAATGGTGGTTTAGGTAATGCCACTACTCTGCGCATTCGAGGAGAAGAAGGGTTCCGCACCTTAACTTATCTCGACGGCATGCGCCTACAAGACCCGAGTGCTCCCCAAATTGCCACTGATTTCTCTAACTTGATAAGCAGCGGAATTGGCCGCGTCGAAATTCTGAGGGGCCCTCAAGGACTTGCATACGGCGCTGATGCCGGTGGTGTCATCAATTTGAACACGCGGTCCGCTTCCGAACCATTTGAATTGAACCTTGAGGCACAGGCTGGCGAATTTGGTACGCGTCAGGTGAGTGGCAATTTGATAGGTCATGCTGAATCGCTGGATTACTTCTTGTCTGTGGCTGATTTCGATACCGATGGGTTCAACAATCGCCCGTCAGATCGAATTGCCGATGAAGATGGGTACGAAAATCAGACCCTTCACGGGCGACTGGGCTATGCATTGAGTGAGTCCTGGAGGTTCGACTTAGTGCATCGAGAAGTAGATGGTAGCAATGATTATGACGGCTGTTTTGGGCCTTTGGGGCCAACAGGGGATTGCAGCAGTGACTACGGAATGCAGGCGAGTCGCCTCGGACTAGAATTTCTTAGTGAGGGGTTCAGCCATGAGCTTTCTTACACGAGAACAAAAACTGAGAGACAAGATTTTACCGCGTCTGTGCCGACTTTTGGCAGCCAGGGTGAGCAAGTCCGTGGCGAATACATCGGGTCGGCGACGGCGCTGGAAGGTTTCGACTTGATTTGGGGGTTTGATTATCAAAGCGATGCAGCCAACAGAATGGGCAGGAAAAATCAAGGGGCCTTCGTCGAGCTCCTCAGTGACTTCTCACAAGCTTACTTTTTCACCGCGGGCCTGAGATACGATGACAATGAGGACTTCGGTTCGAACACCAGCTTTCGCTTAAGTACAGCTTATCTGGTCGAGACAAAGGCTGGCACTTTAAAGTTCAAGGCTGCGCTGGGGAGCGGATTCAGGGCGCCCAGCCCATTCGAAATTCAATACAATGAAGGTCCTTACGCGTTTCCCCCGGCGACGACGAGTCCGCTTGTTCAAGAAGAGAGCCGTGGCTGGGAAGTGGGTGCACAATTAGATGCAGAGAAATTTTATCTTGAAGCCATCATATTCGATCAAAGTGTAAGTAACGCCATAGTCTTCGATCTCATAGGTTACAGTGGTTACATACAGGACATAGGACGCGGAGCCTCTTCAGGCATTGAGCTCATTGCGGATTACCGTATCACTCAAGCCTTGAGTGCGAGTGCGAATTATACCTACAACGAGGCAGACCGTCCGGATGGTAGTCAAAGGTTAAGGAGGCCGAATCACCTCTTTAATTTTGGTCTACGCTTTGCGGGTCTTAACAATAGGATGGTAGTAAATGCTTTTTATCGGTCGCAGGCTGAGGCAATTGATGTTGGTCAGATTGCACTCGAAGACTTCGGTGTCCTAGATCTCACGGCGTCGTTCCAGATAACGGAAACGCTGCGGGTGTATGGCCGGATCGAGAATATGTTGGATGAAGAATATAGAGAAATTTTAGACTACAACACAGCAGGTCTCGCGGCCTACGTCGGTATCAAATTGAAATTCTCCGCTTTCTGATTTATTCAGATACTAGATTTTCAATGAGAGAGGAAATTGTTGCTTCACCAAAAATGATTCAACTTTTCTGACTTGAGCTACCTGCACTTCCTCACGGCAGCGCAAGCCCCCAAGTTTCTATATCCTCAATCATTGAGTGAGCAGTCCAGTCAAAATCTAGTGGCGTTACGGTGATAAAACCATGCTGATAAGCGTAAGTATCTGTCGAATCATTGGTGCTTTGGGCTATCGTTCGCTCCCGCTCAAAATAGGATCTACCCTCCGAATCAACACTAGGGCTGTAGGACTCGGTCTTCAAATACGAATCTCCCATTGCTCTCACTGCGACTCCCTTGAGGTCTCCTCTAGGGATGTTGACAGCCATTACAACTCCCTGAGGGGCGCCAAAAGATCTGTAACGCTCCACTAACTGTAATACAAACTTTGAAGAAGCATCTGTATCAACGCCTGTCACGTCTTGCGAGACTGCAATTGCAGGTAAACCGTGATAAGCACCTTCCATTGCAGCGCCCACAGTTCCAGATAGATGAGAAACATTTCCCACGTTTGCGCCGCGATTAATTCCCGATACCACTAGATCGAATTTATTTTGGTTTTGCAGCTGGACTACAGCAAAGCGAACAGCGTCTGCCGGCCTTCCAGATATTGAATACGCTTCGGCCGCGCCATTTAAATCGACTTTTTCCACGACTAACGGGCCGCCAATACTTGATTGGCTGCTGCCTGATTGGTTCTGATCTGGTGCTGCTACTACTACTTCGACTTCGCTCAACGACGCCAAGTTTGCGACAAGATTATGAAGCAGAGGAGATTCTATACCGTCGTCATTGGTAACAAGAATCCGATAATCTTGAGAAGAGACGTCATAACAAAAAGATAAGACTATTATGAGTGTCCCGAAAACAGTAAGTTTTCTAGTATTGGTTCGATCCATTATTTTTCCTGTTATATTTTGGTTCTAAAAGAAGTCTTCTTATTATGGAGAGGAAGTATGAAGAATACTTTAATAGTGAATTTTGTAGTGTGTGCCGCACTGGCGATAATTTCGCCCATTCTTTACGCTCAGCAAAATAACCTAGCATATGCTGTTGCTTGGAAACAGACTGCAGCGGAACATGCCGCGCTGTACCACCAAGGGTTTAATATTGCCAGAATGCAGGTGGAAGCAGCAATATCGAAACGATCTGACTTTCAGAAACCCTTGGCGGTCATATCAGATATAGACGAAACTTTACTGCTTTCAGATTCTTACTGGGGTTATATGGTTAGTTCAGGAAATGATTTTTTTAATGACGCTGAATGGGACGACTGGGTCGAAGAGGATCTTTTTACATCAAGCCCAGGCTCTCTCGAATTTGCTGAATTTTGTCGACTGAATGATGTGGAGATCTTTTACGTTACAAATAGAGATCAAGGTGAATCTACGTTTGATCTAGCGAGAATGAACCTTCAAACAGCAGGGTTTGGACCGATTGAAAGTGATCATTTGATAGTCCTTAGGGAGTCATCAAACAAAGAGATAATTCAGCAGCAGATTATGCGGGACTTTGAGGTGGTCGTTTTGCTGGGGGATAATCTAAATGACTTCTCCAGGGATTACTACGTCACGGATGTGGATGAGCGTAGATTGTTAGCAAGTGAAAACAGAAGCGATTTTGGTGTAAAGAACATCATATTTCCAAACCCTACGGATGGTCATTGGTTAAGGGCGATCTTTGGTGAATCAGAGCCGCCAGCCATCAATACTAATCGAGAAATACTGCATTCTGCTGCATCTCGCTCTGCTTGGCAGAAAGCACAAAACTAGTACTAGAAAGCCATTCACCATGGTAAGAAACAAACGCAGAAATTAGCTTTTGACTAACGGCCTTTTGGTAACCTGAACTAAGAAATGGGTGCAAGTATGACGCTTGACGATACCAGTGTGCATGGGAGAACGCCGGTTATCGTTGGTGCCGGTCAATACATGGAGTGGGGAAGGTCGCCTGCGGAAAGTTTGCCGCCTATGGGGATTGCGGCCGCTGCCGGTGCAGCGGCGCTCAAGGATACCGGAGCTGCCGAGCGGGTGAGTGACACGCTTGACGCTTTACTGTCCGTAAGAATCTTTCCCGACTCGTGGAATCGACCTCGTTCGCCGAATCCATTCGGGCGTGCCGAAAATCCGCCCTACGCGATTGCATCTCGATTAGGCCTAAATCCTGAGTTAGGCGTCTATGGCAATGTCGGGGGCAATACCCCTCAGAAATATATTAATGAAGTCGCCTCCCGGATCGCGGCCGGTGAGCTGAAACTGGCTATGGTAGTGGGAGGAGAGGCGCTGAAGACAGCCCAACTTGCGCGTCGCGAAAATCTTACGCTTAACTGGCAGGAATCGGACAGTCGAACCTTCGAAGACAGAGGTATAGGGGAAGCTCTTGCCACAGCCCACGAATTTGCCCACGGTTTGGGAGTGCCTATTCAGACTTATCCGCTGTTCGAAAGTGCCCTCAGGTCACAAGCGGGTCACAGTCTGGACACCCACCTCGAAGCCATGGCCGAGATGATGAAGCCGTTTAATGCGGTCGCGGCGAAGAATCCCTTCGCCAGCTACGCAACATCCCGCTCAGTCAGTGAACTCGCCACCGTAACAGACGAGAATCGGTTCATCTGTCTACCTTACCCCAAATGGCTGAATGCAATGGATGGGGTTAATCAGGGAGCAGCGGTGATTCTTACTTCTGTGGACCACGCCAGAGCTATGGGGATAAATCCAAAAAAGTGGGTCTTCCTGCATGGATGCAGTGAAGCTAACGAGCGGATTCAGGTGTCTGAGCGAGTCAACTACACCAGCTCGCCGGCCTTAGGACTGAACATCCGCCAGGCCCTTAACATGGCAGTGAAAACACTGGATGAGATTGATTACTTTGACATCTACTCCTGCTTTCCTGCTGCAGTCGCAATCGCCTGCGATGAATTAGGCCTAGACCGTCTGGATCACCGTGGCCTTACAGTAACAGGGGGTCTGCCGTTTTTTGGTGGTCCGGGCAATAATTACTCGATGCATGCCATCGCCAGAATGGTGGAACAACTAAGGGAAGCGCCCGGAGCCTACGGTCTTATCACTGCCAATGGGGGATACCTCACCAAGCACGCCAGTGGGGTCTACTCCTGTGAGCCTTACTACGAGTCCTGGCAGTTGCCCGATTCTCACGCGCTTCAGTCGGAGGTCGATGGTCTGAAGTACCCCCGATTCACAGAGAGACCCGCAGGGCGGGCAATTATTGAGGCCTATACCGTCGCGTTTAGTAAGGGAGAGCCAGACAGGGGGATTATCGTCGGTCGCCTTACGGCAAGCGATGAGCGGTTTCTGGCCAATTCGATGGCCGACCCAGAACTGCTGCGCAGCTTTATCGACCATGACCAGGTCGGCCGACTCGGCATCGTGCGTGCGGCCGAAGAGACCGGCGGCGACACTAATCTTTTCGTGCCGCAGTGAGACTGCTCTCAGCGTTTCGTGCCTGCTGCAAACCTGAGCGCAGTCAGAAGTCCGGTGGACCCAGCGGGCTGACTTCGCAGTTCTCACGCTCAACGGTCCAGCTAAGGTTAGTGAGAAACCATTGATCCTGCCGCTTGATCAGTTGAAATGAATCAATGCCGCAGTGGGAGAAAGCACCGTTAACATGAAAGTCATAAGGCGCCCAGAAGGTCGCTATATCGCGTCTGATCAATATGGTCGGGTTCCAGACCCGCTCGAGTAAGGCTGGGCCCTCTCCGCCGAGATTGTCCAACAGCTGTTTATAGTTCTGAATGCGAATTTCTGTCGCTCCCTGGTTGGAAACCGAAGTGGAAATATTCAGGGATCCAGGTAGCGTGATGCTCGTCAGCAGCGCTCGGTCACGTTCGGCCAGCGCCTGAAAGAATTGGTTGACCGTGTTCCGAACTGCCTGCTCCTCGGGACTTTGTGCGGCGGCGGATCCGCTGCCTATGGCAATGCTAACGCCGGCGCTCAATGCCAGCACGCGGCTCAGCCAGACCGGTCGGCAAGGTTTTCTCTTGATGGGGGTGCTGCCGCTTGTCATCGTACTTTCCTCTTTAGTACTGTTCAGTCGCCCGCTTCGCTGAAGATACTCTCCGCGCCTGAAAAGTGCTATAACCTTTCGCGGTCTACAACGGTAACTCCTGAGTGTGCGATTCATTAAGAGCCGAAAACTCTGGCGATCGAAATTGATGTCGGGTGCTCGTCCGGGCACTAGCGTACGTTTGCAGGCCCCAGAATCTGGACCCGCGCCGCCTCTGGAAGATCATGTGTCCTTCGTGCTGTTCAGTTTCGAGCCGGCCTAAATGAAGCGTATCCAGCAAGAGGTTATGCCGTGAGCACTGGAGAACTGGCCGCGATGGCAAATAAGAATTTTGCGCTGAGCCCAGAACAGCTGACGACTTTTTCCGATCAGGGTCTGCTGAAAGTAGATTTTGGATTCGATCCACAGCTGTTGGATCAGATCGTCGCTAAGGTCCGTCCTCTCTACGGAATGGCCTATGAACGAGACCCTCTAGCGACGGTCCGCTGTCAGGATGGCTGGAAAGAGGTTGACGCAGTTCGGCAGCTGGCTGTGCATGACAGTGTGCTCGATGCGTTGCGCATGCTTATGGACCGTGAGCCTCTGCCTTTCCAGACCTTGAATTTTCCGGTAGGCACTTCGCAATATCCCCACTCAGACAGTATTCACTTTCATACCGTCCCAGCCGGCTT